>Ga0187870_1000169_pt1 | contig 87014 bp, 60 predicted proteins | sample June2016WEW_13_1_3_FD_132974 | JGI IMG/M metagenome (GOLD analysis project Ga0187870, IMG submission 132974) | Peatland microbial communities from SPRUCE experiment site at the Marcell Experimental Forest, Minnesota, USA - June2016WEW_13_150 | ecosystem: Environmental > Terrestrial > Soil >...
GTGGAGGAAACGTTCGGCATGGCCTGGCGGTTGTTTGCCACGATGCTCGAAAGAGCAGAAACAACGGAAGCCGTCGGCCTAAACTGGGCGCGCCTCCACTCCACTCGACCCCGTGGCGTGCGGTCAAGATCACCCCGGCGATCAGTCGTGAGCTAGCTGCCTTCATGGCCGACTCCAAGGCGAAGCCGGAAGTCGGACTGGCGGTGTAAGGGCCTATAAACCATGCGGGATGTCTTGCCCAACTGGGTGGCGGATTTCCTGCAGACGCTCTAACAGGCGGAACAGCCGGGTGGTTGTCACCCTGCGTTCAACAACGCAAAGTATGGGCTGGCCAAGTTGGCTGGGTTAGTCCATCTTGTGAACAGTATGAGCCCAAGCTGTCATGCAGGCGCCTGAACCATCGTCCGGCAGCCGGAAGCAGGACATCCTCCGGCAGGCGTTGACGCGGAAACCACCGCTCGAGCGGGCCGCGTTCCTGGATGGCGCATGTGGCGGTGATGCGGCCTTGCGCGTGGAGATGGACGCTTTGCTGGCCAGCCATGAGGCAGGCAAGACAGGCCCCGCGCTGAATGCGGAGCCTGGCAACGCCCCGCCCACGCTCCTGGATGAAACACCCCTGACGGAGGGGCCGGGGACGGTCATTGGCCGCTACAAGCTGCTGGAGCAAATCGGGGAGGGCGGCTTTGGGGTGGTGTATGTGGCCGAGCAGCAGGAGCCGGTTCGCCGCCAGGTGGCCCTGAAGATCATCAAGCTGGGGATGGACACCCGGCAGGTCGTGGCCCGATTCGAGGCGGAGCGGCAGGCGCTGGCGCTGATGGACCATCCCAACATCGCCAAGGTGTTCGATGCGGGCGCGACCGAAAGCGGGCGGCCATTCTTTGTGATGGAACTGGTCAAAGGTATTCGCATCCCTCAATACTGCGACCAGGAGAAGCTGGCGACCCGGGACCGGCTCAATTTGTTCATCGGGGTTTGCCAGGCCATTCAACACGCGCACCAGAAGGGCATCATCCACCGCGACATCAAACCTTCCAACATCCTGGTGACGATGCAGGAGGGGAAGCCGGTGCCGAAGGTCATCGACTTTGGGATCGCCAAGGCGACCCAGCAGCGGCTTACGGAGAAGACGCTCCACACGGAGTTGCAGCAGTTTATTGGGACACCCGCCTACATGAGCCCGGAGCAGGCGGAGATGAGCGGGTTGGACATCGACACGCGCAGCGACATCTACAGCTTGGGGGTGTTGCTGTATGAGTTGCTGGTAGGCAAGACGCCCTTTGACGCGAAGGAATTGCTGGCGGCGGGTTTGGATGAGATTCGGCGGACGATTCGGGAGAAGGAACCGGCGCGGCCCTCGACGCGGCTGAGCCTGATGGGGAAGGAGGAGTTGACGACGACCACGCAACGTCGTGGCACGGAGGCGCCCAAGCTCATCAGCCTTTTGCGCGGGGACCTGGATTGGATCGTGATGAAGTGCCTGGAGAAGGACCGGACACGGCGTTACGAGACGGCGAACGGGTTGGCGAGGGATATCGAGCGGCACCTGAACAACGAGCCGGTTGTCGCCCGGCCGCCGAGCGTGGGATATCGGCTCCAGAAGAGTCTTCGGAGGAACAAGCTGGCGTTCACCGCCGCGACGGCAGTGGCGATCGCACTCGTGGTAGGGATTGCGGTCAGCACCTGGCAGTCAATTCGAGCGGAAAAGGCCCGTGCCGGTGAGGCCACTCAACGCCAGATGGCCCAAGACAACGAGCAAAGGGCCCAGCGGGCGCAAGCGGACGAGGCCAGGCAGCGCAAGATAGCCCAAGCTCAAGCCTATGCGGCCGACGTGAACCTCGCACACCAGGCCCTGGAGGATGAAAACCTTGGACGAGCTTTGGAATTGCTGGAACGGCACCGGCCAAGGCCCGGAGAGAAAGATATACGCAGATGGGAATGGCGTTATCTCTGGCGGTTGTGCCGCAGCGACGAGAGTTTTTCACTCGCTGGACACCCCAATACGGTCTCAGTTGTGGCGTTTTGTCCTGATGGCAAGCTATTGGCCTCCTCCGGTCATGACGGCAAAATCAGACTGTGGGACCTGGCAACGCGACACGAGACCACCGTCTTGACTCACGGCAACGTTGTAAGGTCTCTGGCTTGGTCGCCGGACGGAAAGGTCCTGGCCACGGGAGCCAGTGACGGAACGGCGAGATTGTGGGACGTAATGACGAGCAAGCAAATCCGAAGCTTTCCGTGCAGCCAGGATACTCACGTTGGGGCGGTTGCTTTTTCTCCTGACGGCCGCGTGCTGGCCACCGGAGGGCGGGATGGAAAGATCAGCCTCTGGGATTGGGAGCACATCTCTCTGCTTGCCACACTTCCGGGGCATTCGCCGGACCCGATCGGCTCATTGGTCTTCTCGCCGGATGGCAAGACACTGGCCTCAGCCTCCGGTTGGAGCAAGGATCATGTGATCTGCCTATGGGACGTTGATGCTCGTCGGGCACGGAAGAAACTACCCGTGAACACACGCCACGTTCATTCACTCGCGTATTCGCCGGATGGCAAGTTACTGGCCTCGGGCAATTGGGATAAGACGGTCAGCCTGTGGAATGCGGTCACTCTCCAAGAGATGCCCGACCTGGCTGGGCACAACGCCTGGGTATCTTCGGTTGCGTTCTCGCCCGACGGCAGAATCCTGGCCACTGCCAGCGCCGATCAGACCGTTAAACTTTGGGAAGTGGGAACTTGGCGGATTACCGGCACGCTCAAGGGGCACCTATATGAAATATGGACGGTCGCATTTTCACCCGATGGCAAGACCCTGGCTACCGGCAGCAAGGACGGCGCGGTGAAATTGTGGAGCACTGCCCCAAATCATAGTAAGAACACTCGGTTGCCGCTTCCCTCGAATCTCGCGCAAATCAGCTTTTCACCTGACGGGCATGCTTTCGTCACCATGACCCGCGACGGTACGACCATACTCTGGGACGCGCCATCGCTGCGTGAGCAAGCATCCCTCCGGGTGAGCATGTCAAATGTGAGCGGAATAGCGCTTTCACCTCTGAAAGACAGGCTGTTGGCGATAGGGGGACAGGATGGGAACATCTCGCTTTTCGATGTGGAATCGAAGCGAGCGGCAGGGGTGCTTCAGGGACACGTTGGAGCCGTTGGTGATCTGGCTTTTTCGCCTGATGGCAAGATACTGGCCACCGTCGGCGATGATCGGACGCTTAGGCTCTGGGATGTGGCGGGGCGGCGAGAACGCATCACGCTCGAACACAACATGAACCCCGCATGGAGCCTGCTTCGCTTCTCTTCCACTGGTGACATCCTGGGTGCGTGTCTGGGCGATTTTACAGTGACGTTGTGGGACATTGCCAACAGGCAAAAGCTGGGTGTCCTTCAGGGCCACAAGGCAGAGGTCCTGGGGGTGGCGTTTTCCACTGGCGAGAAGTGGGTGGCGACCGCAAGCAATGACGGAACAGCAAAGCTGTGGAATCTGGAAACCAAGAAGTCATTGAGAAGTTACAAAGGGCAGCTACTGGGCTTGACTGCTGTGTCCATTTCCCCAGATACGCAGAGACTGGTCGCAGGCACCGGTGAGGGCACGCTCAAGTTCTGGGACATCGACACAAGCCAAGAGGTTTTGACTCTCAAAGGCCACAGCTACTACCCGTGGTACGCATTTTTCCTCGACGGCGACACAATCGTCAGTTGTAGCCATGATGATGTGATCGTGTGGAGGGCCGCCGGCCTCGCGGAAATTGAGGCTGCGGAAAAGGGCCAACCAAGAGCACCCTGAGGGGGAGCGCCCATGGACATGAGCCCGGTCCTAGCCTGCAACCGTCATTGCCTCCAAATCTGATCCTGATCAATCCGCCCAAGAAGTCTGCGTCAGCGGTTCCCGCCGTCTTGCCGCGTAGCTTTGTTGAGGACCATGATATAGCGCCAGACATCGCTCTGGACGCGGGGCTGAACGTGCCGGTGTTCAAAGTGGTGAATGAATTCGGCTACTGGCTCGGGTCCATTCGGTTGACCGGTGCCCAGGGCAATCCGGTCAAGGGGATCAAGGTGACGCTGGACCCGGAGGCGAAGGATTGATCATGAACGCGAGCCGCGAAGAACTCTTGTTTGCGCTGGCGTTGGAGAAGCAGGCAGAGAAACGCCCCGCTTTTCTAGACGCGATGTGCCAGGGCGACTCCGCTCTCCGCCTCTGCCGGGACCAGACGGCGGTTCATCCCCTCGACCAGAGCGACAGCAAACGGTGCCTCAGTCCACTCCGTCCTTACAGGATGGATTGGACTTGACCTTCTTCACGCCTTCCAGGTCGTTACGTAGTCCGCCCCCTCCCGATTCGGAATCGGGATTCAACGACAAATCACCATTTCTCAATACTCAATTGCCATTGAACCGCCACGCCTGACGCCGCTAAGCGCCCGAGCAAAAAACAAATTCCGATTTTCTCCAACCCGGAGGGTTGGTAGAAAGTAGCCGGTGGTCGTTCGGGGTAAAGGGGGAACGACCACCGGGCTCCCGATTCCGAATCGGGACTGGCGCTCGCACGCCGGAGGTCGCTGCGCAGTGCGCCCCCGAGGGCGGCCCTTCAATGACAAATCACCATTTCTCAACACTCAATTACCATTGAACCGCCACGCCTGACGCCGCCAGGGGCGGCGGTTCATTGAGAAATCCCGATTCGGAATCGGGATTGAGTAATGGTAATTTGTCATTCGACTGAGGCGGCGGGCTGCGCATTTGGGGGCGCAGGCAGCGCCGCTAGCCGCCGCCCGATTTGCCCCCGGCCCCCCGCTTCATTCGACGCGCGCCGCCCCTTTGCCCTTGGTCACTTCCCCGATCTGCCAGGCCCGCTGCCCCTGGGCGAGGGTGAATTGGAGGATCGGCTCCGCCTTTTCGGCGGCGACCATCAGGGCCAGGCCGATGCCCATGTTGAAGACCTGGTACAACTCGGGTTCCGGCACGCCGCCACGGGCGCGGAGCAGTTCAAAGATCGGCAGCGTGTCCCAGCTCCCCTTGCGGATGCGGGCGTCGCAGTTCTTGGGCAGCACGCGCGGAAAGTTGTCCACGAACCCGCCGCCGGTAATGTGGACCAGGCCCTTGATGGCAGGGCGCGCAGTTCGCAATTGGCCGGCGGCGGGGTTGAACTTGCGCAGCAGCTTCCGGAGCAGCGGGCCGTAGCTGAGGTGCACCTTGAGCAACTCGGCGCCGATCGTGTTGCGCAACTCCGGCACGTAGCTCGTTGGCTTGAGTTGGAGTTGCTCGAAGAAAATCTTCCGGGCCAGCGAGTAACCGTTGGTGTGCAACCCGCTGGAGGCAAGGCCCAAAATCGCGTCCCCCGGCCGAATGCCTCGGCCATCCACGATCTGCGATTTTTCGACCACGCCGACGATCGTGCCGCTGAGGTCGTATTCGCCCGGTTGGTAGAAGCCGGGCATCTGGGCGGTTTCGCCGCCGATGAGCGCGCAACGGTTTTGGGCGCAGGCCTTGGCGAAGCCCCGGATGATGGCCCGAAAGACGCGCGGCTCCAGTTTGCCGGTCCCCAGGTAGTCCAGGAAGAACAGCGGTTCGGCGCCAAGGACGGCGATATCGTTGACGCAATGATTGACCAGGTCCTGGCCGATGGTGTCATGCCGGTCCAGGGCGAAGGCCAGCTTGAGTTTGGTGCCGACGCCATCGACGCTGGCGACCAGCACCGGTTGGCGGTAGCGGCGAACGTCCAGCGCGAACAGGCCGCCGAACCCGCCCACCTGGCCGAGCACCCCGGGCCGATGCGTCGAGGCGAGCAGCGCCGGCAAAGTGCCTTTGACTTTGTTGCCCAAATCGATGTCCACGCCCGCGCGGGCGTAAGCTTTCGGTCTCATGTTCTTTCGGTCCCGGTCATAAGTCTTTCTGCCTGCCGGGCTTCTTGGCCATTGGCTGTTTATTGGCTATCGCCGTCGTGTCCGAATACTCCGGGCTGGTCCGGCCAATCACTCCAGCCAGCCATTTCAGATCCGGCCTTTGCCGGCCCGCCGACGCACCACAAAAGCGGCATCGCCCGCCGCAGGTCAACTGCGAAGTTGCCGGGACACTTTTCTCGGCGCAAATTTCAGCCGGCCACTCGGCCGGCGCCGCCGGCTTGCGCGGACCGATATGAATTGCTGGCGGGCCACAGGGAGCGATTCGGCGGCGCTGGCGGCCGGGCCGCCCAGGCCGCCCGATGACCCGCGCCTTGATTACCGCTTACGGCCATCGAGGCAACGGGCCGTTAAGTGGAAATAAGTGGAAATAACTGCAAAAACCGCCGGCGCGCGCGTGGAAACGGGCAGGAACCGGTTCCTGGCCGAGCCCGAAGCGAGGCGGCGCTGTCAGCTTGTCATTCACCCGGTGCTGGTTATAGCGCGTTTTGGGCGGGATGCCAAATGCTGCATTGGCTGTATTGGCTGTATTGGGAATTTTGGCGGTGTTTTTGCTCTTGAGGTCGCAAGGAACAAGCGTCTTTTGTGCGGAAAGTCGAGCACTGGGGCAAGCGTCGCGCCGGCAGGCATTGGCCTTGGCGGGATGAGCGTTTCCGCTGCCCACAGCCGGGCCGCTGCCGCCAGGTGTAATCCTAAAACCCGCCATCGAAATACCAGCGCCGGGTTGTTGGGTCGTGTCCCACGCTCAACCGAAATTCTTTCTCGCTGCCATCCTTAAGGCGGATTTTGTATGGCACCCACCACTTATTCGGAGCGAAACTATTCGTGGGCTGGCCAATGCTCACGATTTCCATGCCCACCAAATTGCTTTTCATTTGGTCAGTGAAAACCTGGTCATAGAACTCGCGCGGCACCCCCGGTTGCGCGAAGTTGGTAACAAAGGCATTCCAGTCACCGCGCGCCCAGGCCTCGAAGATGCCCTTGGTAGCGCCGTCGGGGGTCTTCGGATAATCATCAGGCAATGCCGACGATGCTTGTTGTTCAGCGGCTGGATTTGGGCCCTGCGGCTGAAGTTTCGGCGCATTGGCAAGCAACTTTCCGAGTTCATTTGTTTGACGCCGCAAAACCCCCACTTGGCCGCGCAGCCGCAACAGTTCATTGAATTGCCCCTCCGGGAGGGATTTGGAATCGGGAGCCGGCACGACACGATTGGAAAGGGTTTCGTTGTCCGTTTCCAGTTGCGCGATTTGCTGCCGCAGCGATTCGTTTTCCACGCGCAGTTTTTCCTGCGTTTGATGTTGCACCACCAGCGCCGTCGCCGCGCCAATCGAGACGAGGGCACCGAGGCCGAATTTCAATTTTGTCGCCGTCATAAATTTCAAAAGGGATAACGCTACTCCTGTTTTGGCAGCCGCCATCGAAGTTGTCGCCAGTGTGGCGGCCAGATTCGCGGGCGCCAGTTGAACCGCATTCGCAGAAATGAGGGATGCCAGCGCCGCCGATGTCGCAATAGCGCGTTTTGCAAGCAGGGCGCGCAGCTTCTCCAGCGCGCGTTCTACGCGCATCCGCGCGGCGTTTTCATTCAAACCCAGCTTCGCGCCAACTTCGGCGAAAGGCCGATTTTCAAAATAGCGCAGCAAAACGGCCTCGCGCTCGGGGGCTTCGAGCTCGTGCATGACGTCGTCCAGGACGGGCCGGATTTTCTCCCAATCAGTTTCTGGCGCGGATTCGTTGGTTGGTTCGCGCATAAATTTTTCCTCGCGTTCGCGCCGGCGGTTTTCAGTTCGAACGATTTTTGCGGCGGCGAAGTGCGCGCTGGTGTAAAGCCAGGCGGTCAAACTTTCGCGGCGGGAGAGTGAATTCGCCTTGCGTGCGAGGTCGGTGAAAACGCTTTGCGCGACGTCCTGCGCAAGGTGGGCGTCGCCGGCGGCCCGCCGGAGCGCGGTGGAATAGACGAGATTGACATGCCGCCGGACGAGTTCGGCAAAAGCGTCCTCGGAATGGGTTTGAGCAAATTGCCGGAGCAATTCTGGATCGGATGTCATTTTCAATTTCAATTTATAGCACCCGCCGGAACCCAAATCGCACAAGAAAAATTGGATTGAGAAAGGGTCACCGGCCACCCTCGTTGGCGCCGGAGCCCCGGCAGGATTCGCTGGCGGTGCGGGACTCGCGCGCGCTCAGGCGAGGAGGCGTTTGGCGTTGCCCTGACAAATGGCCCGACGCTGCTCCGGAGTGAGGAGCGATTCCCTGAGCTTGAGCGCCGCGGCTTCGAAGTAGAACAGCGGGGCATGGGAGCCAAACAAGATTCGTTCCGCGGGCACTTGCTCCAATAGGCCGCCGATGCCGCCAACGCCTTCCAGCATCGAAATCTCAACGCAAATGTCGCCCGCCGTGATAAGCTCTCGCAGCGATTGGCCGCGCAGGGCGCCAAGGGCGTTGATCAGCATAAGTCGCAGTCCGGGTATTTGCCCGGCGAGCTGCGCGAGGGGCGCGGGGTCGACCGGTTCGGCTCGCAGCCGGGGGTGCATCATCCGCTCGTCTTCCATGAGGAGAGCGAGTTGCACGATGAGCCGGTGCTCGGCGGCCAGCTTCAGGAGGCGGGCGAAGGCCGGGTCATCGAGCCGATAGCCATGATAATTGGGATGCAGGCGAAGGCCGCGCATGTGGTGGACCTCGAGGCAACGCTGAAAGTCCTTTTCCCAGCCGGGCAGCTTGGGATTGACCGACCCGAAGGGGAGCAGGAGTCCGCGTCCATGCCGTTGGCAATCGTCTGCCAGGCGGGCGTTAACGGCGCCAAGGTCCTTGTGGAGCAGCCCGTCGAAACTGCCTGCCCACGCCCGGCTAACCCCACGCGAGCGCAGTTTGGCTACCAGGCGTCCCGGCTCGTCGCACGGCAACCGGCGCACCGGCCAGCGGCCAAGGTTGACGTTCACGTCAGCCAGCTCCTGGTTTTCCTGCTCGCCCCCGAGGGCTGCTGGAGCTTGGGCGGCGATAATCGCTGCGCCACTCGTGGCCGCGACGAACTTCAGGAACTCGCGACGTGTCGAAGTCTGGGACGCTCGGGGCGGCCGGTTGGAGGTCGTGGAGTTCACAGGGTCACCCCTTTGTCCTTCAGAATCGGTCGCAGGAGGCGCTGCAGGTTCTCCGCGAGGATCAGCCGCCGGGCGCGCTCCGGGATGTCCGCCCCGAAGACCTTTGCGAGCTGGGAGGCGAAGCTGCGTCCACCGGCGTCACTGCCGTAGAGCACACGCTCGGGGCCCAGTTCGCGTACCGCCATCTCGGTGAGGCCCGCGGCGGGATCGCCGCCCGCCAGATCAGCATACACGTTGTGGTACGGACGTATCACGCGGATGCCCACCTCCCAATCGCCGCCGGTGTGGCCACAGACGAGCGTCGCCTCCGGATGGCGCGCAGCCAGCTCGGCCAGGTCCATCGGGGTCGATTCGCCCGGCAGGTTGCCGGTGATCTTGATCCAGGTGTGCTGCAGCACCGGCGCCTTGAGTTGGGCTGCCCGTGCGATGATCGGGTCCAGTTGCGGCGCGTTGCAGCGCTGCGCGACCCAGAGCTTGACCCCTACCATGGGCCCGTCGCGCACGCAGCGATTCAACTCGTCGAGGCTGGCCTGCGTGTGCTTCGGATTGAGATAGACCAGGCCGAACGCGCGGTCAGGATGCGCGCGGAGGGCGCGGAGCACTTCGTCGTTATCCTGCTGCATCTTCTCCGGCGGCGGATCGTAGCTCCACTCCATGCCCATGGACACGCAGAGCCGCGCGATGCCCAGGCGATCGGCGTACTCGAGCAGCTTGCCGAGCCGCCGCTCGGGTGTGTTCCCTGGCACGCCGCTCAAGTGACAATGAAAGTCCCAGATATTCATCAACGTGGCGCGGCGCCAGGTTCTCCGGCGGATATGGGCTTGGGCAAGCGGTAGCGCCAGAGCTCGGCGTTCGATCCGAAATAGACACTATCGTCCAGCAGCGCGAACCCACAGCGCACGGGGACCGGCGCTTGAGCGGTGTGGACAATTTCACCGCGTCGCAGGTCGTACACGTACACGCCCTTCGTCGTCAGGCCGACGAGCGGGCCGGCGGGAAGTTGTCCCAGTGAAATCTCCACTTGGGGGCCGGGAAGTGGAACGGTCTTGGTCACTCGCATCGTCGCCGGATCGAAGACGAACAGTCGGTCGCCGACGGTGGTGAAGACCTGTCCCTCGGTGGCGAAGGTGGCGGGATAATTGTGCGCGCCGGGCGACAGGGTCGTCTCAAAGACCTTCTCTTTCTTCTGCGGATCGAAGGCGAAAAACCGCGCCTCCTTTTCCACGGGGCGGGTGCCGCCGCCGCCGTAGTTGCCGCTGCCGCCGAACAGCAGCCCGCTCTTCGGTTCCCAGGCCAGGGAGACGATGCTCTGGTTGGTGATCACGTGGCGGTAGTTCTCGATGGTCCGGTTCTGTTTCGGGTCCCACACGCCAAGGGCGCCGCCCAGTTCGCCGTAGGGTGGTTCACTGCCGATATAGATCAGGCCGTTCGGCCCATAGACCATCGCGCGCGGACGCAGGTGACCGTCGCCCACGCCGCCGAACGACACCGGGTTGGCGTCGGCCGCGGTACCGAATTTCCAGAACGGTTTCGCTGGATCGTAGAGGTTCATCACGGCGCCGCCGTAGTAACAGAGGTAGAGCTTCCGCTGGTGCTCGAGCATCGAATAGACCTCGCCACCCGGCATGTGGCCCAGATGCTCGCTCCGGTTCGAGGCCGGATCGTAGCGGAAGACTTCCAGGGGCATCACGGTGCTGCCATAGACACAGTTGGACGGGCCGACGCCCAGTATGAAAATGTGGTCGCCGTTGGCGGCGTACCGAAACGCGCGCTCGACGCTCTGGCCCGTCTTCGGCTCGAGCAAGGTGAAGCGGCCGCGCTCGAAGGACGTGACGACGCGACCGTCCCGAAGCTTCAGCGGCGGCCGCTCCGGCGCTACGGCGACGCGCGCCACGGTTTCATCGTCCAGGCGCATCAGGTTCGTGCCGAACTCCGCATAGACATTGCCGTCGCTTCGCCGCGAGACGGCGACGGTCTTCCAGCCCGCCGCGCCGCGCAGTCCCGGGGGAATGAGACTGCGATGTTCCTTGGTCGCCGGATCGAACACGACCAGATCGCCTTTCTCAGTGCCGATGCCCACATACACCTTGCCGTTCGGTCCGACCGCGACACTCCGCGCATACATCTCGGTCGGATGCAGGCGGCCGAGGTCCTCCATCGCGCCGGTCTTGGGATCGAAGCTGACGAGTTTCGCCTGCGGATAGGTGCAGGCGTAAAGTCTGCCGTCCTTGCCGAGGTCGTATTGCCAGAGATACTCCTCGGTGGCTGACGGTTTGCCGACGACTTCGATGCCCTTGTCCGGTTGCTTCGGATCGAAACGCAGAATCAACCCGCCGTCCCAGGTGCCCAGGTAAATCTGCTCATCCGGCCCGGCGATGAGCGCCCAGGCGCCCGGGCCCTGCGGCGCGTTGAACTGACGCGCCTCGCCAGTGTCGGGGTCCACTTGGACGAGGAACAACTTGCCGCTGATCTGATTGAAGTTGAAATAGAGGGCGTCGCCCCCGCGACCATTCGAGCCGACCACGCACCCCATCAAGCCGCCGAGGCGGACAGGGATGCCGAGCGATTCAAACCGGCCAGGCAGCGAGGTTTCCGCCACCAGCGGAGCGGCAAGCAGAAAGGCCAGACCGAGTGTGGGGAGATTGAGTTTCACGGGCCAACGTAATCGTGCGGAAAAGGAGCGACCAGGCCGCCCTGGCATCGCGACGACGGGCATCTGTTGATTGGCGGTTGATCTTTCGTGTTGCTGCCAACCGTAGGCCGCCGAGTCTATTGGGACAAGCGGAAAGTGGGTTCGCGGCGCTCTGAGCCGCGGCGCGGCCAGTTTTTTGGAAAAAATGGCCAATGTAGCCAATGCAGCCAATGTGGCCAATAGTCCAGCCAATGTGGCCGATGCAACCAGTGTGGCCAATCCAGCCAATGCAGCCAATGTGGCCAATGGGGTGTTCCGCTCGGCTGCGGTCCCGCCGCGGCGGGACGCCGCCGTGCTTGTCCGGCCTGCTTTATTTGCTGCTGATTCTCTTGCTTTAGAGGCGTCGGGAAAAGGGGTCTGGAGAGCAACGGCAGGGCCGGAAAACGCTTTCCAGATAATTGAGGGACCAGAGCGGACGTCTCTCACGAGCCGTGAGGAAAATGGCCCCGCTTTGCCTCAACTGCGCCGGCGGCGCTCAAGTCGCCCCGCACGCGCGCGGGGCGCGGATTGAAACAAAGAGGCGAAGGGCGAACGGCGAACGGCGAACGGCGAAGGGCGGGCGGGCGCCCCGCGCGCGCGCGGGGCGCGGATTGAAACGCCCTCGCCGATGCCTAGGCCGGCGGCCAAGCGCTCAGGCGGCTTATCCACGAGCAGCGCCACAACATCCAAGAGTTTGATGGCTTCTGGCCGCGGCAGGAAGTTTCGTAGCACGCAACAGGCGACAAGGCGACGAGCATTTTCACCTGGCCGGACGTTCCGCACGCTGCGGACTTGCGCCCGCTTGTCAACCCTGGTCACGGGTAAACCAACTGTGCACCTTTGCCCGAAGGGCGTTTTTCTGCCGAGCTCGCAGCCGTACCGGCGCACGTCATACAGGAAGCGGCCGAGTCGGGTGGCGGTTGAGGCAAATCCCGCCCGACCGCGTAGGGGCCGGGCAGGCGCTGGCAGAGGTCCGGGCGACGGCTGGCCAACAGACCGTGCAGCCAGTGACGCATGAAAGCCGAGAGCCAGTCGCGGGCGGCGTGTCCTCGTTCTCGCAGGAGTTGGCGGAACCTGACATTGTGCTGATAGACCAGGTTGGCCCGCTCGGCCAACTCGGCCACCCACTGGCGCGGAAACGGCTCGCCCAACCACCGGGAAGCCTCCTCGCATACATGCTCCGCGGCGGCGCGGGGAACGATGGGTGTGTCGTCCTCGATCCGGGTGCGCCGGCGCCAAGGCGGGCGGTCTGTCTCGCCGGCTTCATCGGGGCGCATTTGGATCTCTTTGCAGAGTCGAGCGCTTGCATCCCACTCACCCCACCCCCGGTGCTCGGGCAAGGGGAGCGGCCCCGGTCGCTGATAAGGACGGCGGGCGCTGCGAACAGAGCGGGGCTGTCGGTTCCAACGAGTGTCGCCGGAGCGCGCCAGGCGGCCGTGGACCATTTCGTCTGCGATCATGACGCCAGTTGGTAGATCGCCGGCCGATAGGCCGGGGGAGGAACCGGCTTGCCTTCCTTCTTGGCCGCCGCGAGCCAGGCTCGCTTGGCTTCTTGGACTTCCTGCAGGGCCTCGTGCGGTGTGCGGCCGAAGGCAGAGCAGGCCACGAGGTCGGGAATGTCGGCAATGTACCCCCCGTCCTCTTCGCTGTAGAAGATGTTGATATGGTAATCTTTCATGGCTTGTCCATCAACCGCAGGTTGTAACGTTCCACAATCTTAATAAACTGTCGAATTTGATAGGGCTTGGCCTCTCCGCGCACCTCCTGTAAATTCACCAACTCGGGGATGCCGGCGCGGCTGAAAATGTGATGGCTGCCGCTGGTCCTGGACAGCCGGAACCCGAAACCCTGCGCCAAGTTCTCCATGTCGGCGAAACGGATGTTCCTCGACCCAGCAAGGATTCTTGCGAGGGTTTTGCGAGGATTCATGGTGCGGCTCCTTCCACCATTTTGATTTCGTCGCCGGTCAGACCGTAAAGGTCATAGACGAGTCGGTCGAGTTGGGTGCCGGTGGCGGTGATCTGGCGCTCCAGGGCGGTTTTTTCCTGAGGGGTCTTGGCCGTCGAGAGGCGCTGGTGGAGGGTAAGCATCTGCTCGGCCAGTTGGACCATCTGGTCACGACGGGATTTATCGGCCGGGTTATCGGCGTCGATGGGGCGGATGGGGACTTTCTCCATGTACTGGTATATCAGCCGGTAACGGTATTTCCCGGCCCGGATGCCGAACGGGATGCTAATATTGCTGATGGCGAACCAGAATAGGCGACTGTTCAGGATGCCAAGCAGGTACGGGTCACCGGTGCCGAGACAGTAGGCCGTATTGGCAATGTAGATGCCGGTGCGGTCGAGGTAAAAGCGTGGGGCTTTGCAGATGTCCGGGAAGATGATCTTCGGGCTGTCAAAGTACTCGTAGTAATCGCAGGGCCGCAACTCCCACCAGTAGTCACCCTGGTCCTGGCGCTTCCGAAGCGATTCGGCGAAGTTCTTAAGGTGATCGGCGATTGCCGGATGCTCGCGCGAAAGGCAGTTCCAAGCTTCTCTTTCTGAATAGTCGCCCGCGCCATTTTTCACCCTTGTCATCTGCTGTTGAGTCCAGCCCGAGGGAATGACGATTAGGTGGCGTCCGTTATCTTCGATTACGTATCGGCGAATGTCCTGGCCGCCCAGAAACGGTTTGATCAGCGCGGCGCTTTCAGGCGAAACTTTGAGAATGGCAGCGCGCTGCTGCTCGGAAATCTCAAATGCCTCATTAAAGCCCGTCTTCAGGCCGTAGAACATTGCGCCTTCGAGGTACGTGCCCAAGGGCTTGCCCATTTGCATCACTTTGGCAAAGACGGCGGCTTCCTCGTCGGACTTGAGCGCCCAAGCTGCGGGTGAAAGGCGGTCATGGGGAATGGTGAAGTGATGTGCGGTCACATGCCGGCCGAGGTCACGGATGGCGAGCGAGTCCACGCGGGACACTTCGAGCCGGTAGGGCTGCGGGGTTTTGGCGAGCAGCGGGATGCAGACATAGGTGTCTTTGGCATTAGCGAAGACCGGCAGGCCGCCGAAGTCCACGATGCGGAGCACCGCGGCGTTCCTTTTGAGGACCCGGCGAAGCGGTTCGGCGTACGTGGTCCGCAAAAAGCTGCTGGAGACGATAAAGCTGAAGTGCCCGCCGGGCGCCAGGAGTTTGGCCGCCTTTTCCATGAAGTAGGCGAACAGGTCAGCGACGCCATCAAAGGCTTCGTAGTGGCTCTCGAAATAGGCTTTGAGATCGGACAGGGACTCCTGGCGGACGTAGGGGGGATTGCCGATGACGGCATCGAAGCCACCTCCCCATTCGGACTCAAGCGATGGTGGGGACGGCGCAGGCACCGCGCCCTTCTTTTTTCTGTAGCTGTAAGTGCCATGAAGCGGCACGCCGGGCAGCGTGTAGTCCAGGGGCGAAGCAGCGGCGGTCTCTCGGAACTCGCCTGGTACAGTCGTCCGCCGGAAGATTTGAGGAAACTCCGCGTGCCAGTCGAAGACGTTGATGCGGTAGCGTTCTTCTTCGCCAAGCAGAGGCATCTGCTGCTGTTGGTAGAAGTCCGGGCCGATGAGGGAATTGCCGCATTTGATGTTGTCGCCGAGGTCGGGCAAGGCGCGTTCGTGGAAGAGCCGCAGGACCGGCTGCAGGCTTTGTTGGGTCTCGCCTTCCAGGACTTTGAGGAGCAGCGAGAGCTTGGTCGTCTCGACGGCCTGGCTGTCGATGTCCACGCCGAAAATGTTGTCCAGGAGGATGCGTTTGCGTTCGGCGATGGTGAGTTTCCAATTGCCGGCACCGACCTGGACGAGCACCGGCTTGGGGCCTTTGGTCCACCTGGCGGGGTCGTGCCTGGTGTAGAAGTCGCGGTGCCATTTGAGGAGGTGCTCGTAGGCGCCGATCAGAAAGGAGCCGGAACCGCAAGCGGGATCGAGGATCTTGAGCTTGGCGGCCTGCTTGGGGGTTTTGCCCTCGAGGAGGGCCCCGACCGTGGTCTGGACGATGTAGTCCACGACGTAGGTGGGGGTATAGTACACACCGCCCGCTTTTTTAACCTCGGGTTTCTCCTCGACGACGGCGCGGTGGCCTTCGGTGAGGCGGATGACCTTGCCGAGGAACTGCTCGTACACCTGGCCGAGGATGTCCGCCGGGAGCGCCGAGAAAACGTAGGGTGACTCCGGGTAGTAGAGGCCCTTGATGAGGTCGCGGAGGAGTTTGTCGTCGATCTCCAGGGCCAGTGTCAGTTCGTCCGGGGCTTCGTGCCGGTCCTTTTCGGGCTTGAAGTGGAACAGGCCGGAGTTGTACCGCGTGTCCGCCTCCTCGAAAATCTGGCAAAGCCGCGGATAGATGCGGTCCCCGTTGATGAGGGCGCGGAGGCGTCCGTAGTTTTCGATGCCGCGGCCTTCGCAGATGCGGAGGAAGATGATGCGGTCGATAGTGCGCTGGACAGCGAAATTGAGTTCGCGCTGGGAGAGCTTCGGGTTGCGAAGGGCAAGGTTGCGAGCGAGGTCGGCGCGCCAGCCTTCGATGGTCTTGAGGAACTCGTCGTCAACGTCGGCGGTCCCGCGCTTGGCTTTGGTGGATTCGGCGAACTTGTCGAAGGAACCTTTGAGGACCGCGTCACGAGAGAAAACGCCCGCGATTTCATCCCAGCGCCTGGCGTACTCGGTGTACGGGATGTAAAGGACGCGGCCGATGGCGGCACCGTCCCGGTGGTGCGGCTTGAAGCGACAGTCGTACACCGCGAACTCCTCGAAGTCGCTGAGCACGCTGAGCGGGAGTTTGGTGGTCCAGGCGTAGCGGCGGAGTTGGAAGGCGGGACTTGCGTCGTTTTTGATGTCAACCGAAGGCCGCTTGGCTTCGAGGAAGAATTTGCGGGTGCCGCCAACGCGAAAGCAGTAGTCAGGCGCTTTGGTGGCCTCGCCGACCTTGATGGCGTCTTCGTGGACGACGTCTTTGTACGCCTCCGCGTAGCCCTCCTCGTTGTCGATGTCCCAGCCGAGCGCTTTGAACAGCGGGTCGAGGAATTCGCGGCGGAGCTGCGCTTCGTTGTAATGGGGCGAGCGGTAGGCCTCGCGGTTGCGGTCGAACCGCTGGACCAGTTCCAGGACTTGCGGCGGTGGCTGAGCCATCTCAAAGGAGATTGTCTTTACGGATGGCGCAAAATTCAAGATTTTTGACGGGTGGGAGCGAGTTCCGGGCGCGGATCGGTTTTTTGGACACAGGAAAGGCAGCAAAGGCATCAAACCATAGCTTGTCGCCTTCTTGGCTCGCTCGCTGCGGTTCTGTTGCGCAGGTACAGCTTGTGGTTCGAGGCTTTCCAACTTCCCAGGCGCGGGCGCGCGGGGCGCGGATTGAAACCTGGGCAGGCTGGAGGCTGGAGGCTGGAGGCTGGAGTCGCCGCGCGCGCGCGGGGCGCGGATTGAAAGGGCATAGGCGAACGGCGAATGGCGAACGGCGAATAGTCGCCCCGCGCGCGCGCGGGGCGCGGATTACTGGAAAAAGCTCACCCGCCCAACCCCGCCCAAAATCAAAGAGCGAGGTTGGCGTGCGCCAACCTCGCTTTCTGTTCCCAGTTCTTCCGCCATCCCCCGGGGCGGAACGTTCCGGCTCGGGCCGGAGCCTGGAGCACCACCGCGGAGAGGCGGAGGTCTGCGCGCCGGTGGGCGCCGGGCCCGGCCGGCTGCGCAGACAGGCTCCCAGGCGTTTAGTAATCCATGTCGCCCATGCCGCCGTGGCCGCCCGGCATCGGACTTTTCTTCTCCTTCTCCGGGATTTCGGTCACGAGGCATTCGGTGGTGAGCAACAGGCCGGCAATGGAAGCGGCGTTCTGGAGGGCGACGCGGGTGACTTTCTTGGGGTCGACGACGCCGGCCTTGACGAGGTCTTCGTATTGGCAGGTGGTGACGTTGTAGCCTTCGTTGCCCTTGCGGCGCTTGACTTCCTGGACGACCACGGAGCCTTCCACGCCGGCGTTGTTGGCCAACTCACGGGTGGGGTACTCGACGGCGCGCTTGACGATGTCAATGCCGATGCGCTCGTCGTCGCCGTCGGGCTTGACGCTGTCAATGGCCGAGAGGCAGCGGAGCAAGACGACGCCGCCGCCCGGGACGATGCCTTCCTCGACGGCAGCGCGGGTGGCGTGGAGGGCGTCTTCGACGCGGGCCTTCTTCTCCTTCATCTCGGTTTCGGTGGCGGCGCCGACGTTGATGACGGCCACGCCGCCGGCGAGCTTGGCGAGGCGCTCCTGGAGTTTCTCGCGGTCATAATCTGAGGTGGTCTCCTCGATCTGGCGGCGGATTTGGTTGACGCGGCCCTGGATTTCGGAGCTCTTGCCGCCGCCTTCGACGATGGTGGTGTTTTCCTTGTCGACGGTGACGCTCTTGGCGCGGCCGAGGTCTTCGAGGCTGAGGCTCTCGAGCTTGATGCCGAGGTCTTCGCTGATGAATTTGCCGCCGGTGAGGATGGCGATGTCTTCGCACATGGCCTTGCGGCGGTCGCCGAAGCCAGGGGCCTTGACGGCGCAGACGCTCAGGGTGCCGCGCAGCTTGTTGACGACGAGGGTGGCCAGGGCTTCGCCTTCAAGGTCCTCGGCGATGACCAAGAGGGGTTTGGAGACTTTGGCGACTTTCTCGAGCAGGGGCAGGAGGTCCTTGAGGCTGCTGATCTTCTTCTCGTAATTGAGGACGTAAGCGTCCTCCAGCCGGCATTCCATGGTCTCGGCATTGGTCACGAAATAAGGGGACAGGTAGCCCTTGTCGAACTGCATGCCTTCGACCACCTCGAGCGAGGTTTCGATGGACTTGGCCTCTTCGACGGTGATGGTGCCGTCCTTGCCGACCTTGTCCATGGCGTCGGCAATGATCTCGCCGATGGTGGTGTCCCAGTTGGCGGAAACGGTGGCGACCTGCTTGATTTCTTCTTTGTCCTTGACCTTCTTGGCGAGCTTGTCGAGGTGCTCGACGGCGGCGGCGACGGCTTTGGCGATGCCGCGCTGGATGCCGATGGGGTTGGCGCCGGAGGTGACGTACTTGAGGCCGCCGCGGAAGATGGCCTCCGCCAGGACGGTGGCGGTAGTGGTGCCATCGCCGGCGGCATCGCTGGTCTTGCTGGCGACCTCGCGCACCATTTGGGCGCCCATGTTTTCATAGGGGTCCTCCAGCTCGATTTCCTTGGCCACGGTGACGCCGTCCTTGGTGACGGTGGGCGAACCGAATTTCTTGTCGAGCACGACGTTGCGGCCCTTGGGCCCCAGTGTTGCGGTGACGGCCTTGGCGAGTTTGGAAATACCCTTGAGCAGGGCTTGACGAGCCGCCTCGTCGAAGATCAGTTGTTTTGCTGCCATAGTAAGAGTTGCTGGTTTATGGTTGAGAATTGATAGTTATTCGAGAATGGCCAGGAGGTCGTCGGAGTTGAGAATCTTGTATTCCTTGCCGTCGAGCTTGATTTCCGTCCCGCCGTACTTGCTCACGAGCACGCGGTCGCCTTTCTTGACTTCGAAGGGAATCTTCTTCCCGTCGTCATCGGTCTTGCCCGTGCCGACCGCTACGATGATGCTTTCCATCGGTTTTTCCTTGGCGGTGTCAGGGATAATGATTCCGCCTTTTTTGACTTCCTTCTCTTCGACCGGTTCCACGAGGACACGGTCGCCGAGGGGTTTAACGTTTAGTGCCATAGTTTTTCGTTTGTCTTTGGTTTTTTGATGGTGCCTTGAATCAAAATCCCGCCGCACTCGCTGCGGGACGCTTTCTCTTAGGCTTTCAAGCCGCCGCCGGAGAAATTCCGCCCGGCCGCGGCTTCAAATCTGGTCAAAGAACGTCGCGGCCTGTCCGCCTCCGCCAGGCCGAAAAAGGGGCGCCCATAGGCCCTCGGCCGGGGGTCAAACACGACGGCCGGGGCGTTCAACAAAGCTACAGTCCGGGAGGAACCTGTTGGAGCCGCGACCACCGGTCCGGCGGCAACCAGTCGTTTGCGGCGCGCGTCCAGGTGCACGTTCATGCCCTCGAGTGCGCGCGAACCGAGCAACGTCAGATCGCCTTTCTGGGCGAAGACGACCTCGTCAATCGTCTCGTACTTATCCACTCGCAGGATGGCATAGCCAACGGTGCGGGTGACAATCTGCCCGTTCGCCATCTGGATCGGGAGGTCTTTCTTGACGGGCTTAACGCCGATGCGCTCAAGGGCCTCCGCCGCTACCCAGGTGAACTCGCTGCCCGTGTCCACAAGGAGCTTCGGCACCACCGCAACCTTTTTGGGGTCTTTGTGGTTCTCAACCCTGCAATCTACGTAAAATACGCCCATTTAAACTTCGCAACCGTTTTTAACGTTTCAACGTTTCAACGCTTGGATTACTTCTTCTCGTCCACCACTTCCGCGTCGATAATCGGCCCTTCGTCCTTCTTGGCGGCGTCCTTGGCCTCGCCGGCGGGTTCGCCGCCGCCGCCAGGCTGGCCCTGGGCGTGAGCGGCCCGGGCCTTTTCGCCGGCCGCTTTGTAGAGCTCGGCCGAGACTGCCTGCCAGGCCTCGTTGAGCTTTTCGCTGGCCGGGCGGATGGCCGAGGCGTCGCTGCCCTTGAGAGCGTCTTTGACCTCGCTGATGGCCGCTTCCATCTTGCTTTTTTCCGCGCCGGAGATTTTGTCGGTGTTGTCCTTGAGGAACTTTTCGGAGCGATAGACGGCGTTGTCGGCTTCGTTGCGGGTTTCGATCTCTTCGCGCCGCTGACGGTCTTCTTCGGCGTGGGCTTCGGCATCCTTGCGCATGTTCTCGATCTCGTCCTTGCTCAGGCCGCTGCTGGCGGTGATGGTGATCTTCTGCTCCTTGCCGGTGCCGAGGTCTTTGGCGCTGACGTGCAGGATGCCGTTGGCGTCGATATCGAAGGTGACTTCAATCTGGGGCACGCCGCGCGGGGCCGGCGGGATATCGGTCAAATGGAACTTGCCAATGGTCTTGTTGTCGCGGGCCAACTGGCGTTCGCCTTGCAGGACGTGAACCTCGACGCCGGGCTGGTTGTCGGAGGCGGTGGAAAAGATTTCCGATTTGCGGGTTGGGATGGTAGTGTTCCGCTCGATGAGCCTGGTGAAGACGCCGCCCAGGGTTTCGATGCCCAGGGAGAGCGGGGTGACGTCCAGCAGCAACACGTCTTTGACTTCGCCCTTGAGCACGCCGGCCTGGATGGCCGCCCCGACGGCCACCACCTCGTCCGGGTTCACGCCCTGGTGCGGGGGTTTGTTGACCAGGCCCCGGGCCGTGTCCACCACCTTGGGCATGCGCGTCATGCCGCCGACCAGCACCAGTTCATCAATCTTGTCCGCCGTGACGGCCGCGTCGCGCAGGCAGTTCTTGACCGGGGTGATGGTGCGCTCGAACAAGTCGTCGCACAACTGCTCCATCTTCGACCGGGTGAGCTTCAGGCTGATGTGTTTGGGTCCGCTGGCGTCGGCCGTGATGAAGGGCAGATTGATTTCATAGACCTGGGAGCTGGACAAAGCGATCTTCGCCTTTTCGGCCTCCTCCTTGATGCGCTGCAAGGCGTCGGGCTGCTTGCGCAGGTCCATGCCGTTGTCGCGTTTGAATTCCTCGACAATCCAATCCATGAGCCGGCCATCCCAATCATCGCCGCCCAGATGGGTATCTCCGTTGGTGGCCTTGACTTCGAAGACCCCGTCCCCAATCTCGAGCACGGAAATATCAAACGTGCCGCCGCCCAAGTCGTAGACCGCGATCTGCTCATCCTTTTTCTTGTCCAGTCCGTAAGCCAGGGAGGCGGCGGTGGGCTCGTTGATAATGCGCAGCACTTCCAGGCCCGCGATCCGCCCGGCGTCTTTGGTGGCCTGGCGTTGGGAGTCGTTGAAATAGGCCGGCACCGTGATCACCGCCTGGGTAATCTTTTCACCCAGGCGCATCTCGGCGTCGGCCTTCATCTTGGCCAGAATCATGGCCGAAACCTCCGGCGGACTGAACTGCTTGGTTTTGCCCTCCACTTCCACTTCCACGCAGGCATCCCCATTGGGCCCGGAAACGACCTTGTAGGGGACGCGCTTGCGCTCTTCCTCCACCTCGGAGTACTTCCGACCCATGAACCGCTTGATCGAATAGATAGTGTTCCGCGAGTTGGTGACGGCCTGGCGTTTTGCCGCATCGCCCACCGGGCGCTCAGCGGTCTTGGTGAAAGCCACGACCGACGGGGTGACCCGTCGTCCTTCAGAGTTCTCCAGCACCACCGGCTCCCCACCCTCCATCACTGCCATGCAGGAGTTGGTTGTGCCTAAATCAATGCCAATTACCTTTGCCATAATTGCTCCTGGATATAACAACAAAAATCCGTATTTCTTTAAGCAATGGCGGTGCCATTGTGTTATGAATGGACCCGAATAACACAAGTTGCTGGTGTTGAATATGTTACAAACAGACGTGCGTCCCGGCAAAGGCCGGGAGGGTGTGACAGATGAGACAATACGGCGCTCTTCACGGCCCCCTGTCTCACCTTCCCTGTCACACTCGAGAGCTTTGAAGTCCGAAAACCAAGGTCCGAATCCCGAGGGGAGCCCGAGGTCCGAAGTTACACCCCGCCCTCCTGGTTGAGGCTCCGTGCGAGGGCCGTTGGGAAACTGGTCGGGAGCCCTCGAAAGCTCGGCCAGGCAGTGCGGCGGCTTGCCCGGCACCTTACATACCTGGTGAGGACTGACGGCCTGAAGGCATCGGATGCATCCTTCCCCCGCACGTGCGAGCAGCAAGCTGGGGTCGAAAGAGTGAGCTGTGCCCATGCCGACATGAGGCTTTGATTGCCTGTTCTTGATCGGCTATGCTCAGCTCATGCGTTGCGTGGTTACGGCCGGTCCGAGCAGCGAACCGCTGGATGAGGTGCGGCGGCTGACGAATCTCTCGACGGGCCGGCTGGGTTCGGAACTGGCCAATTTCCTGGCCGGGCGCGGGCATGAGGTGACGTTGCTGATTGGCGAGCAGGCGGGCTGGCGCGGCGAGCGCCGGGCGCAGCGAGTCGAGACCTTCACGACGGCTGCCAGTTTGGGCGCGCGGCTGCGCGCGCTGGCCCAAGCGCCCGTGGATGCGGTCTTTCATGCCGCCGCGGTGAGCGATTTTGCCTTTGGCCGGATTTGGCGGCGGTCGCCGACGGGAGAACTGACGGGAATCAAGGCCGGCAAGCTGTCGAGCCGGCAGGGGGTGCTGCTGGCCGAACTGGTTCCGACGCCGAAGCTTATCGCCGAGCTGCGCGGGTGGTTTCCCAAGGCGCGGCTGGTGGGCTGGAAATACGAAGTGGACGGCGACCGTCGCGGGGTGATTGAACTGGCCGGAAAACAAATCACTGAGTGCCTGACGGACGCGTGCGTCGCCAACGGCCCGGCTTATGGGAGCGGGTTCGGCTTGGCGCGGCGGGGCGGCCAATGCCGGCATTTGGAGGATGCCCTGGCATTGTTCCAGGCACTGGAGGAGGTTATAGGAGGCTGAGTGGGCCAGAAGTTCGGTGACGTACTCTGCGCTCGGGCAGCGAGGCCTCGGGCAACGCGGTGGGCGGCGGCAATCGTGAAGTCCCCGGCACCGCAGGCCTGGTCGCAGTCCACTGCGAACAGCGAATAGCGAACGGCGAACGGGGTCGCCTCCCAGGGCCACTGTACTTGCTCTGGTGTCGCCCCAGGCTGCGTTCTATGTGGGGTGGTTGGCGGTTGGAGATTGGCCCTGGGGTTTCGAGTTTTGTCCGAGCGCGGCGCGGGTTGACGGGGCGGCGGCGTATGCAGCACCATGGGTGTGTGGCTGAGACGTGCACGCTCGGCATTTTGAGCGACATTCATTACGCCAGCGCGGCCGAACAGGCGCGCGGCGACGACTACGAGTATGCCGACCTGCGCAACCCGCTGCTGCGCCACCTGCTCCGGCTGCACCGGCGGTTCGTCTGGCTGCGCGACCCGTTGCGGCAGAACCACCTGCTGGAGGCCTTTCTCCAGCAGGCCGGCCCGCTCGATTACGTCGTGGCCAATGGCGATTACTCGTGCGACTCGAGGTTCGTGGGCGTGAGCGACGAGGCGGCCTGCCAGAGTGTGCGGGAGTGCCTGGCCCGGCTGCGGGAGCGCTTCGGCCCCAACTTCCGGGCCAATTTCGGCGACCACGAACTGGGCAAGCTGAGTTTGGTCGGGGGGCGTGGGGGTATGCGCCTGGCCAGTTGGCGGCGGGCGACCCAAGAGCTGGGGATGCTGCCTTTCTGGGAGGTGGTCATCGGCAACTACGTCCTGATGGGAGTGGCTTCTTCGCTGGTGGCGCTGCCGGTGTTCGAGGCCGACACGCTGGCGGGGGAGCGGGCGGAATGGGAGCGACTGCGGGCGGGGCACCTGGAGGAGATCCGGCGGGCTTTTGCCGCCGTGCAGCCGGGCCAGCGGGTGCTGCTCTTTTGCCATGATCCCTCGGCCCTGCCCTTTCTAGGGCGGGAGGAAGCCGTGCGGCGCCGGCTGCCGCAAATCGAGCAAACGATTGTGGGCCATTTGCATTCGCCACTGGTGCTGCGGCAGAGCCAGTTGCTGGCCGGGATGCCCGCCCTGGGTTTCCTGGGCCACACGGCCGGGCGGTTGTCCGCCGCCCTGCGGGAGGCCCGGCACTGGCGCCCTTTCCACGTGCGTCTCTGCCCGGCGCTGGCCGGCGTCGAATTGCTGAAAGACGGCGGTTTTTACACGGCCCAATTGGATTGCACGGGCAACCGGCCGGCTCGCTTCGAGTTTCACCGGCTGAAAAGGTAGGGGAGGGCCAGGGCCGATTTTCAATTGCCAATTGCCAAAGGGCAACCGGGGCTGATCGCCCAGCGGCCGGGGGGAGGCAGATTTGTCTTTTCCTGGGTCCGGGCTTTGGGGTAGATTGGGCGCATGGCGGAAATTGTGGAATTTGTAAATCGTGGGGCGGCCTCAATTACTCCAGCCAGTGTGGAGAAGCTGCTGCGGCATCTGCCACAGTGGAAACTGGAATTCACGCAGATTTATGAGCCGTTGTTTCCGCACCTGGTGGACCAGTTGGAGTTTCTGGCCGATGCGGTCGAAGACACGGCGGAAGGGGCTTACAAGGATTTGCCCTACGTGGCTTTTGCCCAGGCGGTGTTCGCCCTCATTTACGCCCACAAGAAAGTCGGGATCATTCCGGACACGGTGCTGAACCTGGGCCGGGCGGACGATTCGAGCGTGGTGCGGGCGGTGTTGATTCAGAATGAGAAGGTCTTTGCCATTTACGCCGCGGCCCAGGAGGTCGAGTGGTCCAGGATCACCAGCCAGCCCTGAGGGATCAGCCAGGGCGCCCGGCCGGACCCAACAAGGCCTGGACGGCCTCAAGCAGTTCTTGCGCCCGATAGGGTTTGGCCAGGAAACGATCCGGCTTGCAGGGCGCATCAGAATAAACCTCCTGTTCGTGCGTGCCGCTGACCAAGATGGTTTTCTGCTGCGGCTCCGCGCGGCGGCACTCTGCGATCAGAGCCAGGCCGCTCATTTCCAGCATGGAGTAGTCTGTAATAATGAGGCTGGGGCGCGGGCGAGCGTCGACAAACGCGGCCAGGGCCGCCTCCGCAGTGCGAAAAGTCCGGACGCGGTAGCCCAGTGATTCCAAGACCACGGCAGCCATATCCAGCAGCACGGTCTCGTCGTCCACGACATAGATGAGGGCGGCCGCGCCTTCTGCCGCTGGAGAAGAGTTGGATGCGGGTCGGTTCATGCTCGTCTTCGCCGGCCTGAGTTAACACCCGCCAGGGGGCGCTGGCAAGCGGTCTTTGCGCCAAATTTTCGCGGTTGCGCGACCTTCCTCTCCGCCGTAATGTCTCCCGACCTCCGAGTAGCCCCGAGGCCTAGTGACAGGTGCGGTATTTGTATGAAAACGAAGAAGTCGCGACCCGGAAAGGCCGCAGCAGCGGCGGTCCCAGCACCGTCTCCTGACCACGCGGCCAGGGTCCGGACCAAAGCCCCCCGCTGGCCAACCGAAGAGCAGCCCTTGGCCGGGCGGGCGCCGGGCCAACTACGTCTGGCACTTCCAGCCATCCTTTTGGAAGGGGACGAACCGAGCTCAGCCGCGCCTGCCACGGGTCCGGGCGAGAAGTACGTGCCGGGGCCGATGCCGCCGGCCGAGCATCTGGAAGCTGAAGCCGCCGAGTTGCCCGAGGCTTACGGCACCGGGACTTTGCTGCTGACGGCGCGCGAGCCGCACTGGCTTTATGCGCATTGGGACCTGAGCCGCGAGGAGCAACGCCGCTGCAACGCGCTCGCCGCCGACCAGCATCTCATCCTGCGCGTTTACGAGGCTGTCCCCTCCGGCCCGGCAGTCCCTGAGGTCCACGTTTATCCCGAGTCGCAGCATTGGTTTGTCCAGGTGCCCCACGCCGACACGAGGTATCTGGCGGAGCTAGGCTATTATCGGCCTGGCGGCCAGTGGGTGAAGATTAGCATTTCTGATGTCGCGGCCACTCCGCCGGATACCCTGGCCGAAGAGAAAACGGTGCAGCTTGCGACCATTGGGCCTGTGACGGGCGGGCCGCCGGCCCCCGCGCCCCGGCCGGTGGAAGGGGCCTTGAGGGGGCCGCCGCCGGCGGCTGAGGCCCGGACCCCGGCGTCAGCAGGGGCTCTGGGGCCAGTCATCCGGCGGGAGCGGGTTTGGGAGGAGGGCGTCAGCCTGGCGGAGATCAAGGAACTTGTGCAACATCAGCTCGCACGGGAAATGGGCTCCCAGGCAGCGGCGGAATTGGGCCTGCCGTTTCCGGTGGGCGGCGGGCCGGGCATTACCAGTCCGGGGGGCGGGCCGGCACCGCCGAGGAGGTTCTGGTTCGACGTCAATGCCGAGCTGGTTGTCTATGGGGCGACCGAGCCGGATGCGCGGGTTACGATTGGGGGGCGGCCAATCCGGCTGCGTCCGGACGGGAGCTTCAGTTATCGTTTTGCCCTGCCGGATGGGAGTTACGAGCTGGTGGTAGCGGCGGCTTCGGCGCACCATGACTGGCGCCAGGCGGGGCTACAGTTCAGCCGCCGCACGGAGTATCGCGGGGAAGTGGGCGACCATCCGCCGGACGTGCCGCTCAAGCTGCCATCGGCCGAGAATGTGGCCTGATTATGCGAGGGTATCTGGCCCTGGTTTTGCACGCGCATCTGCCGTTTGTGCGGCATCCGGAATACGCGAAGTTCCTGGAGGAGAACTGGCTTTTCGAGGCGATCACCGAGAGCTATGTGCCGGTGCTGCAACGGCTGGCGGCCTGGGAGCAGGCTGGCCTGAAGGCGCGGCTGACGCTCACACTGACGCCGACGCTGTGCGCGATGCTGCGCGATCCGCTGCTCCAGGAGCGCTACGTCCGGCACCTGGAGGGGCTGATTGAACTGGCGGAAAAGGAGACCCACCGGACGCTCTGGGAGGGGCGGTTGCATGAGCTGGCCCTGTTCTATCTCGAGCGGTTCCACCGGACGCGGGACTTCTACTTCGCCTGCCAGCGCGACCTGGTCGGCGCGTTTGGCGCCTTTCAGGACCGGGGGCGGTTGGAGGTCATCACCAGCGCCGCCACGCACGCGGTGCTTCCCTTGCTGGCCCGGCATCCCCCCTCGGTCCGCGCGCAAGTGCTCGTGGCTTGCGACCACTACCGAAGTTGTTTCGGGCGCGACCCGCGCGGCATCTGGCTGCCGGAATGCGCCTACGTGCCGGGCCTGGAGGCGGTCTTGCTAGAGGCCAACCTGCGCTGGTTCATCACCGATAGCCACGGCCTCCTGCACGCCCGCCCCAGGCCGCGCTACGCCCTGTTCGCGCCCATCTTCACTGCCAACGGCGTGGCGGCTTTCGGGCGCGACTTTGATTCCGCCCAGCAGGTCTGGAGCCGGCAGGAAGGCTACCCGGGCGACCCGCGCTACCGGGATTTTTACCGCGACATCGGGTTCGATCTCGATTTCGATTACGTGAAGCCGCACCTGCCCGCAACCGGCCAACGCGGCTTCACCGGCCTCAAGTACTACCGCATCACCGGCCCCTCGCCCCACAAGGAGGCCTATGAGCCTGAGGCCGCCGTCCGGGCCGCCGACGGGCACGCCGCTCACTTCCTGGAGGCGCGCCTGGCGCAAATCCGGCGCCTGGCCCAAGTCATGGACCGGCCGCCCCTGGTGCTCGCCCCATATGACGCCGAGTTGTTCGGCCACTGGTGGTACGAAGGACCGGAATTTCTGGACTGTTTCGTGCGCCGGGCCTGCGGCGGCCAGCAAGTCTTCACGCTGATCACGCCCGAGGACTACCTGCGCCGCTATCCCACCAACCAGGTCGCCACCCCCGCCGCCTCGAGCTGGGGCGAGGGCGGGTTCTGGCGGGTCTGGCTCAACGAAAAAAACCAATGGATTTACCCGCACCTGCACATCGCCCAAGAGCGCATGACGGAACTGGCCCGGCGTTTCCCGAAGCCAAAGGCCTTGCAGGCGCGCGCCCTCAGGCAGGCCGCCCGCGAACTGCTCCTGGCGCAAGCCAGCGACTGGCCCTTCATCCTCCGCACCGGCACCAGCCCCGACTACGCCCGCAAACGAGCAACAGACCATTTGCTGCGCTTCTCCGCCCTCTACGACCAACTGGCCAAGGACCGGCTTGACGAACCCTGGCTCGCCCAAATCGAAGGGCGCGACAATCTGTTCCCGGACCTGAATTACCACTACTGGGCTTAGTGGGCCGTTATGAAAGAGAGAGTCACAGAGCGGCCGGTGCGGGTCGGGCTGATTTCGCTCGGGTGCGCCAAGAACCTGGTGGACGCCGAGATCATGCTCGGCAGGCTGCTGCTGGACGGCATGGAAATCACCAGCGATGCCGCGCAGGCCGACGTGGTGATCATCAACACCTGCTCGTTCATTGATTCGGCGCAGGAGGAGAGCGTGGAGACGATTCTCGAGTGCGCCGCGGTGCGACAGGCGCGTAACCGGGGCCAGGGCCTGATTGTGGCGGGCTGCCTGCCGCAGGGTTTTCGCGAGGAATTGCCCAGGCTCCTGCCCGAGGTGGATGCGTTCATGGGTGTTGACCAGGTCACGCGGGTTACGGAGGTCGTCAGACAAGCCCTGGCCAGGCGCGCGGGAAAGAGCCACCAGACGGCAGACCGGAGGAGAAGGCCAAAGTCAGAGGCCGGAAGTCAGAAGTCGGAAGTGCCAAGTCTGGGGGCAGGAGAGGGAAGGCTGGAGGCTGGAGGCGGGAGGCTGGAGGCGGGAGGCCGGAGGCAGGAGACGGGGGGCAAGGGTCAGCAGGGGCAAGTTCAAGGTTCAAGGTTTTCTCCCAGGGCCGAGCGGCCATCCTCGCTCCTCCATCCTCGCTCCTCCATCTTGGCTCCTCCATCCTCGCTGCCGCCCTCCCCGTGCCCTTGGATGGAGGTCAGTCTTCGCCCCCAGTATATCCCGGACTGTGCCACTCCGCGTTTCCGGCTGACGCCCCGCCAATTTGCTTATCTCAAGATTGCCGAGGGGTGCAATCACCCTTGCAGTTTTTGCCTCATCCCCCGGTTGCGCGGTAGGCACCGCAGCCGTGCCCAGGCCGACATCGTAGCCGAAGCCAGGGTCCTGCTGGCGGACGGGGTGAAGGAACTGAACCTGATTTCCCAGGACTCGACCTACTACGGTTTGGACCTCCGGCCCCAGCCCAGCCGCGCGCTGGCGGCCCCGGACAAATTCGGGGCGGCGGTCAAAGGGCTGCCGCCGGCCGCGAGCACGATTTGCAGCTTGCTGCGCGAGTTGAATGCGTTGCCGGGCGATTTCTGGATTCGCCTGCTCTACACCCACCCGGCGCACTGGACCGATGACCTGGTGCAAACCATCGGCGGCTGCCCCAAGGTCGCCCGCTATGTCGACCTCCCCATCCAGCATATCCACGCGAACATGCTGGAGCGGATGCGGCGCGAAACCTCGCCGGAGTATATCATAGAGCTCCTGCGCCGAATTCGGGCCGGCCTTCCGGGCATCGCCCTGCGCACGACGTTGATCGTCGGCTTCCCTGGCGAGACGGAACAACACTTCCAGGCGCTGCTCGAGTTTATTCGGGCGACGCGGTTCGAGCGGTTGGGCGTGTTCACCTACTCGCAGCAGGCAGGCACGCGCGCCGACAAGATGGCCGGCCAACTGCCGGAGAAGGTCAAACGGCGCCGCCGGGACCTGGCCCTGGCGGTCCAACAGGAGGTGGCCGTCGAGGTGGCCGAGTCCTTCCTGGGGCGCACGCTCAAAGTGCTGGTGGAAAATGAGGCCAGCGCCAAAGAACTCCAGCAGGCCCGGATTGGCTCGTGGGAACACGGCCGGATTCGCGGCGCGGACCAGCACGCCGCCCCACTGGAGGGCCGTTACCTCCTGGCCCGCGGCGAAGCCGACGCCCCCGACATTGACGGGCGCGTGTATGTCCGCGGCCAACTGCCCCTGGGCGAATTCGCCCGGGTCAGGGTCACCGGCCACACGGATTACGACTTGATTGCCGAACCCGCCTGACTAAGCATAAGCGCGGCTTGCATCGGTACAACCAGAGTTACTGGCTTGTGAAGACCTCTCGCAAATGAGCCAGGCTGACAGGCCTCGCCGGTCCGGGGCGCGGCCTCGCTAATGCTTGATGCAATTCTCGATCATTACTCCCAGTTTCCGCGACTCACAGTGGTTGCGCCTTTGCATTGCCTCCGTGGCCGATCAGCAGGGGGGCAGGGTGGAGCACATTGTGCAGGATGCCTGTTCGGATGACGGGACGCAGGAGTGGTTGCCCCAGGACCCCCGAGTCAGGGCTTTCATCGAAAAAGACCAGGGGATGTATGACGCCATGAACCGCGGGTTTCGCCGGTCCAGGGGCGAAATCCTGGCCTACCTGAACTGCGACGAGCAGTATCTGCCGGGGGCGTTGCAGGCGGTGCACAACTTCCTGGCCGCCCATCCGTCGGTGGATGCCGTGCTGCCGGACACCATCGTTACCGATGCCGCGGGCGATTACATCTGCCATCGTTATTCGCTAGTCCCGGGCAAGAGCCGAATGTGGGTGTGTTGCCCGGTCCTGAGTTGCGCCTTGTTTGTCCGGCGGCGCGTGGCGGAGGGGTCGGGCCTCTACTTCGATACCCAGTGGCGGGACGTGGGGGATTGTTTCTGGGTCGGGGAGATGGTCCGGCGCGGCCTCCGCTTCGCCGTGCTGCCCCGGTTCACCTCGGTGTTCACGGATACGGGAGCAAACATGAATCTCAAGCCCAACGCCCTGCGGGAGCGGCGGGCCAAGTGGCAGATGGCCCCCGCCTGGGTGAAGCTCCTCAAATACCCGATTATGGTCCAACATCGGCTCCGGCTGGCCCTGCGGGGCGCGCCCTTTCAAAAGCCCTTTGATTATTCGCTCTACACATTGGCGACTCCGAACCAGCGCGTGACCCGCCACGCCGCCCGCCCAACTTCCTTTTGGAAGGGACGCTAACCTTCAGCCGCTACGGCCGGTCTGAGCCACCGCAAACCAGCCCATTGGTCAGGGCGCTCTGCCGCGCCCAGAGGCGCACCAACCGCTCACGCCAAGGCTTGACTTTTTAGCGGCTTGGGCAGCAAATCTGGACTGGTGGAAGGCGAGTCGAAATGAGTGAGTCTCGTAACCGCCGCCGCGGCTGTCGGAAGCCGGTCAAGTGGGGGTGCGGCTGCCTGCTGTTTCTCCTGTTGGGACTTTTGGCGGCGGGGTTTATCTTCCTCAACCGCGTGCCCAAGAGCTACCCGCCGGCGGCCAGCCCGATCGAACCGCCGGCCCCGGGCCAATCGCTGGGGGGCGCGCTCGACGGTTTCGCCTCGCCCTACCTTGGCCACACCGGCAGTTGGGACGGCAAAGGCGGAGCGCTGGGTGGCAGAGCGAAAACGGCTGATTTGGACATAGAAGCTGCGATGGGCCTTCGCTGGACCTTCATGCCAGTGTACTGGCGGGCGCTGGAACCAGATGGCCCGGTTGACCTGGCCAAAGGGGTTCCGTCGGCGTGGCGGGCGCTGGACGGGTTCATCGTTGCCGCGCAACAGCGAAAGTTGAACGTGCTGCTGCAGGCGCCGGTCATCGGCGGCAATGCCGGCGGCCCGCCCGCCTGGGCCGGCCGTCGCGAGAAGGGCAAATCCGCCCCTGCTGACATGGAGGGCGCCGCCGCCTTCGCCGGGAAACTCGCGGCCCGGTATGCCCCGGGCGGGGCACTGGCGAGGCGGGAAGGCTGGCAGCAACGATATGGCGTCAGGGCCTGGGAGTTGGACAACGAGCCGGACGGCTACCTGACCCATTGGAAGGACCAGGCGGCAGACTATGCCGAGTTCGTCACGAAAGCCGCCGCCGCCATCCGGCAGGCGGATGCGCAGGCGGTGATTCTGGGGCCGTCGGTCATGGGTGGAGGCAAGGCGCCGGCCTGGATTGAAGCGGCCCTGGATGCCGGCGCGCTGCGCGGTTCACCCGACTTCCGCCGGCGCGCCACACCCTATTCGATTGGCCCCGCACTGGATGTGGTCACCTTCCACCTGTATGAGGGGCTGGATTCGGCCTTCACCGGCAAAGACCGCACCATTGAAGTTGTGTTTGGCGAGATTCGCCGCGTGTTTGAGCAATGGGAAGACCGCGCGGCCGGTTTTGCTTACCGGCGGAAACAGGAATACTGGCACACCGAGGGGAACTTTGATTTCTTTGGCATTCTTTCCCAGGAGCGGCGGGCGGCCTGGCGCGTGCAATTCTGCACCCGTGCCTTTGCCGCCGGCATCCGGAAAGTCGTGGTCATGGATGCCTCGAAGCCGGAACAGGCCGCCGTCCGTGCCTATGTTCACGCTTTGCCCGACCCCTTCCCCATGCAGCGCGCCGACCAACAAGTGCAGGTCTCCAGCGGCAACCCAGTCGTCTTCCGTCATCTTGACCATACCAACGCCCAGGCCGGCCGCGTTTGGGTCCTGTGGGCCGCGGCTGACACTGGTGAAGCGGAAGTGGAAGTTCCCTCGGTTGGCCAGCAAGTTGCAAGGGTCTCGCTCGACGGCGCCAAGACTCTGCTTACGAGCACGAACGGCCGTGTGCGCATCCACCTGCGGGGAGACACCAAGATGGCGCCACCGGTCCTGCTCATTGACCGCCCCGCCCCTGCCAGCCAGTAAGAGCCTTTGGGGTCAATTGGGGCGCTGCGCAGCAGTTTCCCTGCCTGCAGGTCGCAAGTGACTGGTGCTTAGTGATGGGTTATCCGAGCCCTGGAGCCAGACAACAATCATTAGCGAGGCTGCGCCTCAGACCACCTCTGGAATCCCGATTCGGAATCGGGATTCGGAATCGGGATTCATTGAGTATTGAGCATTGAGTATTGCTTATTGGTCATTGAGTCCGCAGTCCGAAAGTCCATTCGGCGTCATCCGCGGGCATTCTTCAATAACCAACGATCGTTTTTCAATCCTCAATGCTCAATTCACCTAAAAGTCCCGATTCCGAATCGGGATTGCAATCGCAGCGAAACTTGACCTGATTACAACGAGTCTTGCCGGTCAAGAACTCTAGTCACTTCGGCCTGCCGAGTCCGGTTTGTCTGAAGACCCTTGACCGGCAGCCTAATTACCCCAGCTCGAACAGGTATTCGACGAACGAGAGGACTGCGCCGTCCAGGCCCTCGAGCTTCGGATTGGCAGACTCGATCAGGTAGTATTCATCCGGGGCGTGCGCGCCGCTGCCATGGCCGAGGCCGAAATGGCCGGCCGGCAAGTGAAGAGGCGGGCCGGTGAACACGCAGCCGGGCCAGGAACCGGCCCCGCGCGGCCAGAGCAGAGGGTCAATCCCGTGGCGCCGATAGACCGAAAGTTGGGCGCGGATAAGCGCAGCGTCAGCCGGCGTGGAAGTGGGATCGTAACCGCCGGTCATTCGGACTTCGATATCGCCGTAACCGCGCTTGGCCAGGTGCGCCTTCAAAGCCGCCAGCGCCTCTGCGGCCGTCATCGCCGGCACCAGGCGCAAATCCAGCTTTGCCACGGCCTGGTGGGGAAGGATAGTCTTGCCGCCCGGACCCGTGTAGCCGCCGACCAGCCCCTCGATGTTCACCGTCGGCCGCGAAACCAGCCGCTCCAGGGCTTCGCCCCAAGTGGCGTCGTACACCCAACGGTCCACGCCGAGGAGTTTTTTAGCTTGCCCTTCGTCCATGCGGCGAGCTCCCTCGGCGACCATCGCTTTCTCGACCGCGCTCAGCGGGCGCGCCTGGTCAGCGAATCCTTCGATGGCCGGTTCGTTTCCGTCGGCGGAGACGAGGCTGGCCAGTGCCTGCACCAGGTGCCAGGCCGGGCTGTCAACTCGCGCCTTGTTAGAGGAGTGGATATCCTGGCGCGGGCCGCGCCCCCACCGCTCGCCGCTGGCAGTGAGTTCCACCTCAATGACCCCTTTGGCGCCCAGGGTGATGGAGACGGTCCCGTCGATGCCCTGGCTGGCCGAGGGCATAAAGATGCCGGTGCACCGTGATAAGGCGGCTTGGACTGCGGGCTGGCGCACGATTTGTGAAAAATGGGGGGAACCGATCTCCTCCTCGCCTTCCGCCACCAACACCAGGTTCACGGGGAGCCGGCGGCCCGCCCCGCGGATGGCGTGCAGCGCGGCGAGCACAGCGGCCTGCGGACCCTTTTGGTTGACCGCGCCGCGGCCGATGAGCACCTTGCCCAGACCCGGCTTGTCGAGCAGGGCCGCTGCCCAGGGCGGCGATGACCATTCCCCTGGGTCCACCTGCTTGACGTCATACATGAAATAGAGTCCCACAGTGTGCGGCGCGCCGGCATCCAAAGTGGCCAGGATGCCGGGCTGCCCGTCCGTTGGCAGGCGCGTGGCGCGCTCAAAGCCGGCCTCCCGCAGCAGTTGCAGAGTCAGGTCGCAGCCATCGGACACACCGCGATTCTCCGCGGCGATCGAGGGCTGATGTATCCATTGCTGCAGCCGCCGCACGGCCTCGGCGTGCCGTCTTTGGACCTCGGCCCGAATGGGGTCCAATTTGTCCTCTGGCGCCGACCACGCGCGGGGCGAGCAACCGAGGGCCAAAGCGCCGGCGGCGGCTCCTTTGAGAAAACTCCGGCGATCCAAGGGTGTCATGGATTGAGAGTCTGCAAACCGCTCGGCGGAGCGCAAGGAGAAACCATCACTGGGAAAAGGCTTCTCCTTCCGCGTATTTCGCGTATGGCGCGGCGCCCCAAGCGGCGCCTTGGGTGTGGTCTTGGGCGTGTGGGCCGGGTTGCTCGCCGGGGCCGGAGAGTGTAGGCTTGGGCCGATGTGTTTGGCTATTCCAGGAAGGATCACCAGCATCAGCGGCGAAGACGCGCTGCTGCGCATGGGCAAGGTCGATTTTGGCGGGGTTCAGAAAGATGCCAGTCTCGCTTATGTCCCCGAGGCCCAGGTCGGCGACTATGTCATCGTCCACGTCGGCTTTGCCATCAGCCGCCTGGATGAGGCAGAGGCCAACCAGGTCTTCGAGTATCTGCGACAGATGGAGGATTTGAGCCAGTTGGAGGCGGCGGGGCCGGCGGCGGTTTCAGGGCCGTGGGGTTCCAGTCCAGGCGGAGGCGCGTCGTGAAATACCTCGACGAATACCGGGACGCCGAGGCGGCGCAGCAATACGCGCGCGAGATTGCCCGCATCACCACGCGGCCCTGGACGCTCATGGAGGTCTGCGGCGGCCAGACCCACGCGATCGTCAAGTTCGGCCTTGACCAACTGCTGCCAAAGGAAGTCACCCTCATTCACGGCCCGGGTTGCCCGGTTTGCGTCACCCCGGTCGAGTTGATTGACCAGGCGCTCGAAATCGCCGCCCGCCGCGGCGTGATTTTCTGCTCGTTCGGCGACATGCTGCGCGTGCCTGGGAGCGCGGCCGACCTGCTGGCCGTCAAGGCCGCCGGGGGCGACGTGCGCCTCGCCTATTCGCCCCTGGACGCCGTGCGACTGGCCGAGCGACATCCCGCGCGGGAAGTGGTGTTTTTCGGCGTCGGGTTTGAGACGACCGCCCCGGCGACCGCCATGGCGGTCTATCAGGCCGCCCAAAAGGGCCTGCGGAATTTCTCCCTGCTCAGCGCGCACGTGCTGGTGCCGCCGGCCCTGGAGGCGCTCTTGCGGGCGCCGGGTTGCCGGGTGCAGGCCTTCCTGGCCGCCGGCCACGTCTGCACGGTCATGGGTTACGAGCAATACGTGCCGATTGCGGCCAAGTACCGCGTGCCCATTGTGGTGACCGGGTTCGAGCCGCTGGACATCTTGCAGGGCGTGCTCATGTGCTTGCAGCAGTTGGAGAGCGGCCGGGCCGAGGTCGAAAACCAATACCGCCGCTCGGTCCGCAAAGAAGGCAATCGCCCGGCGCAGCAGCTCCTGCGCGAAGTCTTCCGGGTCGTCCCGCGCAAATGGCGCGGCATAGGGGAAATTCCGGACAGCGGCCTGGGCCTGAGCGAGGCTTACGCGGCGTTCGACGCGGAGCGGAAGTTCGCCGTGGCCGCGCTCCGGGTCGAGGAATCTTCCGAGTGTCTGAGCGGGCTGGTCTTGCAGGGGAAACTCAAGCCGCACCAGTGCCCCGTCTTTGGCAGGCGCTGCACCCCCGAGCACCCGCTGGGCGCAACCATGGTGTCCTCGGAAGGGGCCTGCGCCGCCTACCACCGCTACCGGCGGGAACCCAGCCAGGCCGCCGCGTGAGCAAGAATCCGAAATCCGGAGGCCGAACAGGCTCCGCTTTGCCCGAGAGCTGATTTGCGTCCTCGGACTTCCTGGCATGGAACCCCCACTTGACTTCACCCCCGCTTGCCCGTTCCCGCTCCAGAACTACCCGCGGGTCCTGCTGGCCCATGGCGGCGGGGGCAAGCTGATGCACCAACTGATCGGCAGCATGTTCCTGCCGGCCTTCCGCAATAAGCTGCTCGAGGCGCGGCACGACGCGAGCGTCTTTGAAGTGGCGGGCCAGCGCCTGGCGTTCACCACTGACTCCTACGTCGTGCGGCCGCTGTTCTTTCCCGGCGGCAATCTCGGCTCCCTGGCCGTGCATGGCACGGTCAACGATCTCGCGATGGCCGGCGCCCGGCCGCTCTATCTCAGCGCGGCCTTCATCATCGAAGAAGGGCTGCCGATGGCGACGTTGTGGAAGATCGTGCTCTCCATGCAGCAGGCCGCCCAGGCCGCCGGCGTCCAAATCATCACCGGCGACACCAAGGTCGTGGACAAGGGCAAAGGGGACAACCTGTTCCTCAACACCGCCGGCGTGGGCCGGGTCGAGCACTCGCTGCTCATCGCCCCGCAGAGCGTGCGGCCGGGCGACGCCATCCTGGTCAACGGCGACCTCGGCCGGCACGGCATGGCGGTCATGGCTGTGCGCGAGGGACTGGAATTCGAAAGCGCCATCGAAAGTGATTCCGCGCCGCTGGCCGAGGTGGTGCTGCAAATGCTGGGCGCCGGCCTGGAGATTCATTGCCTGCGCGACCTGACGCGCGGCGGCCTGACCAGCGTGCTCAACGAGATCGCCGAGGCCGCCAACCTGGCGGCGCTGGTCGAGGAGAAGCTCATCCCGGTCCGCGCGGACGTGCGAGCCGCCTGCGAAATCCTGGGACTGGACGCGCTGCAGGTGGCCTGCGAGGGGCGCTTCGCCGCGTTTCTGCCCGAGGGCGAGGCCGAGCGCGCGCTGGCCATCCTGCGCGCGCACCCCGGCAGCGCCGGGGCCTGCCGCATTGGCCAGGTCACCGACCAGCGTTCCCCCAAGGTGCTGCTCCGCAGCACCCTCGGCGCCCTGCGCATCCTCGACATGTCCAGCGGCGAACAGTTGCCCCGGATTTGCTGATTCGTAGGAGCTCCACCCGCAAGGTGGCAGCGGCGTAGCTGTGTCGGCTTCAAGCCGGAGGGTTGCCAGGGTTCGGGTTCGAACCGGCGGCAGGAGGCCGCGTGGACTGGCAGCCAGGGAAGGCTGCCGCTGCCGTGCTACTGCCCGCCTGCGCCCGGCAGAGCTTGCGGGCTGGCTTCCTGCTTGACCGGGTTGAATAAAGGAAATCCGGCATAGTCAAATTGCCAAACTGCACTGCTTGCAGTTTAGTTGCCAATATCACGATTTATGAAAGCGAAAAGCCTCAAATGGCTCGGCTCGGTTGCCGCGGCCGCTCTGCCGCTGCTGGCGGGCTATGCCCAAACACCCTCTTCGACTGAATCCTCCACGCCGGCGGCGCCGGCGGCTGCCGCGCCCGCCGCGCCGGCGGCTGCCGCGCCCGCCGCGCCGGCGCCGGCCAGGTTCCCGCCCAACGTGGCCGAGGTGGTTAAACTGGCCCAGTCCGGCATGGGGGATGACGTCGTCATGGCTTACGTCCTGAATTCGCCATCGCTCTACCGCCTTAGTGTCAAAGACATTCTTGCCCTCAAGGATGCCGGGGTCCCCTCCCCGGTGGTGACGGCGATGCTGACGCACGACATGCGCTTGCGGGCCCGACGGGCACCCGCCGTCAGCAATCCGCCCACCGCCCCCGGCACTCAATACACCTACAATCAGAAGCTCTACGCCTCGCCAGCCGATGCCGCTTCACCGCCGGCCGTTGCGCCGACGCCAGCGCCGGCCAGCGCGCAGCCCACGCTTCCGGCCCAGCCCACGCTTCCGGCCCAGCCGGTCGCCCCCGCCCAGCCAATTCCGCCGCCGCAACCCGTGTCTCCGGCCCCGGTCTTCGTGGAGCAGACGCCGCCGGCGCCGCAGTTGGAGGTGGTGCCCCTGGCCCCGGGACCGGGTTATTATTGGACACCGGGTTATTGGGCCTGGCGCGGCGGCATCTGGGTCTGGGCCGGGGGTTGCTGGGTGCCGCGGCCTCATCCCGGCGCGGTTTGGATGGGGGGGGCATTGGGCCAGGCACGGCCGAGGCTATATCTGGTTCGGCGGCCGTTGGCGGTAGTAGAAGTCCGCGGCCTGAGGTCCGTAGTCCGCTGCCGGGCGCATCTCCGCATGGGGGTGGTTTGCGGATCACGCCGCGCGCGCTTTGCGTTTATTGCCGTTGAATTCCCGCCCGGAAAGACTTTCTCACCTTGCCCGGCCAATTGAGGCAAAGGGCTTGCGACAGGGCCTCAGTGCCGGAAACTTCATCGAATTCAGTCGGGCGCGTTTTCGTCATTAGGTTGGCCCCGGTATCGTTTATTGACCGCACCGCAGCCGGATCGAAGTCCCATTTAGCTATGAAAACCAAATTGAGCGAGAGCAAACTCACCCGCCGCCAATTCCTGCGCGGCACGGCCTTGTCCACGAGCACGTTCCTGTTCGTGCCCGGCGCCGTGCTGGGCCTGCGCGGCGCAACCCCGCCCAGCGAGAAGCTTAACCTGGCCGGCATCGGCGTCGGCGGGCAGGGGGGCGGTGACCTCGCCCAGATGCAAAGCGAGAATATCGTCGCGCTGTGCGACGTGGACCAGCACTACGCCGCGGGCACCTTTAAACGGTATCCGCAGGCGAAGCCATTCACGGATTATCGGCGGATGCTGGACCAAATGAAGGAGATCGACGGGGTGGTGGTCGGCACGCCCGATCATCACCATGCCTTCGCCTCGATGGAAGCCATCAAGCGGGGCAAACATGTCTATTGCGAGAAGCCGCTGACCCACTCGGTCTGGGAAGCGCGGCAACTGGCGGAGGCCGCCCGCGCCGCGAAAGTGGCCACGCAGATGGGCAACCAGGGCCAGGCCTCCGAGCAAACCCGCCGGCTCTGTGAACACGTCTGGGCCGGGGCTATCGGCCCGGTGCATGAAGCCCATATCTGGACCGACCGCCCCTCCAATGGGCTGTTTAACGAGTATTGGCCGCAGGGGGTGACGCGCCCCAAGGATACCCCGCCGGCGCCGGCCACGCTGGATTGGGATTTATGGCTTGGACCGGCGCCGCTGCGGCCGTACCACCCGGCCTATCTGCCCTTCAAATGGCGCGGCTGGTGGGACTTCGGCACTGGCGCCCTGGGCGACATCGGCTGCCATTCCATGGACCCGGTCTTCCGCGCCCTCAAGCTCGGCGCCCCGCTCAGCGTCCAGGCCTCTTCCACGCGCGTCAACGAGGAAACTTTCCCCCTGGGCTCGATGGTCAGCTATCAGTTCCCGGCCCGCCCGGCCACGCCCCAGGCGAACAATTACCATATCCGGGGCCTCAGCGGCGCCGCCGCCGGCGCGGTCGAGATGCCGCCGTGCAAATTGGTCTGGTACGACGGCGGGCTGCGTCCGCCGCGCCCCGAGGACCTGCCGGAGGGAGTCCGGATGGGCGACAACGGCCGTCTGCTGGTCGGCGAAAAGGGGTTCATTCTAAACGACCAACTCTACCCGGAGTCCTGCGCCAGCCAGGTGCGGGGGCTGCCGCGGAGCATCCCGCGCTCCGACGCCCACTATCAGGAGTGGCTCGCCGCCGCCAAAGGCGGCAAACCGGCCGGGTCGAATTTCGATTGGGCCGGTCCCCTGGCCGAGTCGGTGCTCCTGGGCAACGTGGCCCTGCGCGTCCAACTCCGGGAAGAACTGACCCTTTACAGGCTGCTCTGGGATTCGCCCAGCCTCAAGATCACCAACCTGGACGACGCCAACAAGTTCATCCGCCGCGAATACCGCGCCGGTTGGAGCCTATAGTTCAGCCTGCGCATTTCAGGTCGGCCCCCCGCTCAATTACTCTGCGGTTTCGCGCCCGGACCTGCTCGCCCGCCCAGCGGGCGTGCTCCGCGATCAAGGGTTCCGGGTCGGCGGCGGCTTGCTGCAAGGCCGGCAGGGCGGTTTGGTCGGCCGTGTTGCCCAGGGCAACGCACACATTGCGCAGCAGGCCGCGGCGCCTGGGCCGCAGCAGTGGCGTGCCGGCGAACCGCCGCTGGAAGCCGGCCTCGTCCAGGGCCAGCAACTCCAGCAGGTCCGGCGTCGCCAGGTCCGGGCGCGCGCGGGCTTTCAGGAGTTCGCCTTGGCAGGCAAACCGGTTCCACGGACACACGGCCAGGCAGTCGTCGCAACCGTAGATGCGGTGGCCGAGCGCCGGCCGGAGTTCGACGGGAATGGGGCCCTTGAGTTCAATGGTCAGGTAGGAGATGCAGCGGCGGGCATCGAGCTGGAAGGGAGCGAGCAGGGCTCCCGTCGGACAGGCGGCCAGGCAGCGTCGGCACGACCCGCAATGGTTCTGCTCCGGCGCGTCTGGTCCCAGCTCCAGCGTGGTAATGACCTCGGCCAGGAAAATCCAGTTCCCCAGCCGGCGGCTGATGAGATTGGTGTGTTTGCCGATGAACCCCAGCCCGGCCCGCTGGGCCAGGTCGCGTTCCAGCAGCGGCCCGGTGTCCACGCAGCCCAAGGAACGAGTGCCTGGGCCGCCGAGTTGATTAACGAACTCAGCCAGCAGCTTCAGACCTTGGCCGAGGATCTCATGATAATCCGCATAACGGGCATACCGGGCCACCGCCCCGCGTTGCCCATTGCCCATGGCCGACGGCCAGTTCTTCTGCATGGGCGAGCCAGGGTGATTCCGGTTGGCCATCGGCAAGTTCGATAATTCGCGAGCACGTCCCGAGGCGCCCTGCCAATGGGCAAGGTCCTGCTCCGCGTAGCTGACTCCGAGAGTGATGATGCTGCGGGCGCTGGCAAGGACTTGCTGCGGGTCGAGCCGTTGGCGCGCCTGGCGCTCCAGGTAAGCCATTTGGCCGTGGCGCCCTTGGGCCAGCCATTGCTGGAAATGCCAGGCGGAGGCGGGCGGCGCCGCCGTGGTAAAATGACAAGCCGCAAAGCCCAATTCCTGCGCCCGCTGCCGGATGGCCGCTTTCATGGCTGGGCCGCTTGCGCCAAGTGAAATTGATGCACCACCTGGAGGGCCACTTCCCTCACCGAGCGCCGCTCCGTATTCACCAGCACGTCGGCCTGCCGATAATGGGGCTCACGAACCGCCAGCAGGTCGCGGATTCTTTCCAGCGGCTCGGGTTCGTTCAACAGCGGCCGGTGGTCATGCTGGCGGACGCGCTCCCAAATGGTTTCCGGCGAGGCCCAAAGACAAACCACCAGCGCATGCGTCTTGAGACTCTGGAGGTTGGCTTCGTTGACAGGCAAACCGCCCCCCGTGGCGATGACCGTCTTGCTTCGCCGCGTCAGCTCTTCCACGATCCGCTGTTCCCATTCACGAAAAGCCGGCTCCCCCTGGCGCGCAAAAATCTCGCTGATCGCTGCCCCGGCACGCGCCTCGATCACACGGTCCGTGTCCAGGAAAGTGAAGCGCAGGACATCCGCCGCCAATCTCCCGGCGCAGGACTTGCCGCTGCCCATGAAGCCGATGAGGGCAAGATTCCGGAAGGCACGCAGGCTGGTCACCCCTCAACAATAGCGCAATCACCGCGGTTTGGCACGCAGTATTTCAGCCCCGCCCGCCCGCGGCCCAGCCGGCCGGCGGACCGAACCATTCCGGGCGGCAAAACCGGGGCGGAAGGATTAAGCTTAGCGCCCGCGCAAAAACAGTTTCGGTGCTTTGGGCGTAATTCTAACAAACTGCCTTCGCCTGGCGTCCAGAGCGTGGAGCGTAGCGGCGTCGAAGTCCCGATGGCCATCGGGACTCCACGCTCTGACGCTCCATGCTCGACCCGAGCAATCAGATCTCGGAATTTATTTTTGCACGAGCCCCTACTTCCCTCCAAAACTGAAGTCGTCGAACAGCGTTACACTGTCCGCTTTGGTCCACACCCCCACCCTGCCGGCCCCCGCAAAGCTGTCGTCGCGCGCCTCAATGACTTTCTGGCGGTCAAAGGTGACGGTGAATAGGCTGCCGCGGAAATCCACCCGCAGGGTGTGCCAGACGCCCGCGGCGACTTTGGTATTCGCGTTCTGGAAGGCCACGCGTTTGGCTTTGACGGTGTGGTAAATGGTCACGTTGTCTTCCAGCGCATTGGCGCGGGCAATGTAGTAGTTGTCGGCATCCTGGCACCGCCAGATCAGCCCGCCGGCCTGGTCCTGCTTGCCGGCCAGCGGTTTGAATTTCACCTCCACAAACCCATCCTTGAGGCGGGCGCCCTCTTTGATGCAGATGGGGAAGGTCGCTCGGCCGGACTGTCTGAGGACGTTGGGTTGGCTGGGGGCCGTCTCATCCCTGGCGACCGTCCACTGGGGGTCGCCCGTGCCGGTCTTGGTCGCGCTCCAGCCCGGCGGGGCCGCGCCGGTCTTCATCTCATCAAAGTTCACCGTGCCCGCCAGCGCGCCGGCCCCCAGGGTGAGAACAAACATTATGATACGCTTCATGGTCTGGCCTTTCCATTGAGATTTCGGACTTCGGACTTCTCCTCTCTCAGATGCCGATAGACGAAAAAGTAATACATCGAACCCAGCGCCAGCATGGCGCCGCCCAGCCAGAGCGAGATGCGGTGCAACTCGCCTCGCATCAGCTTTTCATCCTGGCCCATCTTGACGCCAACGTAGCACAGCACGGCGCACCAGAGGGCCGAACCGAGCAGGGTATAAAACGAAAAGGTCTTGTAGTTCATGCGCACGATCCCGGCGGGAATGCCGATCAAATGGCGCACCACCGGCAGCAGGCGCGACAGGAAAATGCCCGCGGACCCGTAATGCGCCGCCCAACGTTCGGCGCCTGCAACCTTCTGGGCCGAGATCAGCACGTAACGGCCATACCGCATCACCAGCGGCCGCCCGGCCAGCCGGGCCGCCCAATACATCGCCGTCGCCCCGAGCCAGGAACCAATCGTGCCGGCCAGGATGATGCCGGGCAGCCCGAGCGCGAGCTTCCCCGTGTGGGCCAGGTAGGCGGCCGGCGGAATGACGACCTCGCTCGGCAACGGCGCAATGGAACTCTCCATGGCCATCAGGAGCCCAATCAGCCAATAGCCCCACTCCGCCAGCCGGTCCCGATACCATTCAATCAACGCCTTGAACATGCGCCGGCCGTTATAGCACAACCACAATCGAGTGAAAAGAAGTGCCGCGCTCCCGTGCTCACTGGGCATCCTGGGCCAAGGCCTTGGTCAGGGCGGGGTCATCGAGGTCGAGCCGGTAAAGGATTTGATTGTAGTCGTAGCGCGGCGTGGGAGCGGGCTTGTCGGCGAATTGCTGCGAGTAGGTGCCCTCGAAGATCAGGAGGGGAGAATCGGCCGGGGTGAACTCGGGGTGGAGCCGGGGATTGTAGAAGGTGTAGTTCTCATGGGAGAGGATTTTGACTGCCGGCCCCCAGGGGCCGGTCGGTGCCGGGGCCTCGGCATACCAGATTTCCCCGAAGACGGAGGGTTTGCCAAAGGCCTCGAGGAAGACGGTCACCCACCGCTTGCGCCAGGGGTTCCAGGCGATGGAACCGCTGTGCGGCTTGACGCGAGCGGCGCCTTTGGCGGCCAGGAGCGAGGCCTGCGGCTGGAGCACCTCCCAGGTCGAGGCCTCCTGCCAGGCCTCGAAAGTGGCCGGGCAGCGGAGCGTGGGGAACGGGTTGCCAAACAGCACCCATTCCTTGCCGTGGGCGTCCTGCCACAAGGCCGGGTGGCCCTCAGGCACCGGCGGCGCTTTCGGGCTTTGGTCTGACTCCTTCCACACCGCGCGCAGGCGCTCGAAATTGGCGGTCTGGTCGTTCCAGACGCAAAGGCCCCTTTCGTAAGCTTCCAACGACTGGGGTTTGATCTTCAGGTAGGTCGCCACCAGCCGCCGGTGGCCGCGCTTGTCCGCCAGGCTCAGGTAGGCGGTGACCCAGGTCGGGCCGCGGCCCGGCATCCTGGCGACGCCGCGCGCCTGGCCCTGGGGGTCGGTGAAATAGTCGAACTTGAGGCGCAACGGCGGTTGGAACGAGGCCAGGGCCTGCACCGGCGTGGTGGCGCTCGTGCAGTCGAAGATGCCCAGCGGGTAATGGGCGAGCGTCGTGTCGCCCCACAGCCAGAACAGGCGCCCCTGGTACACCGCGTTCTGAACGCTGTCGCAACCCAGCACGAGCGAGTCTGTCCAGTCGCCTTCGAGCCCCAGTTTCTGGCTTTCGGCGAACAGGCCCGCGCCGGTGAGGCGGCCCAGGCGCCGGGCGAGCATGGTGCGGTTCACTTCCACACCAAGGGTCTTGCCCGGCTCCGGCTTGAGCCGCACGCCGTGGTAGCCAAAGCCATCCTTGGGCACCTCGTAACCGTGGCCGATGACCTCGAACCAGGTTTCGACGCCCATGAGTTCGGGCAGGTCGAAGGCGATGCGACCGGCGTTGTCGGTGACCAACCGCGCGTGGTGCGTCGTGCGCAGTTCCACCAGCGGCACCGGCCAACCCGAACCCTTTTCCACCACCTCGATCCGGCAAGGCGCGCCTTCCGCCAGCGCACCAGAGGACGCCTCGGCCAACCACAGCAGCGCGACCCCCGGCAAGGCGAAGCGAACCGCGCCAGCCAAGCGGCAGGCAAGGTGCATCCCGGCGTCTTTGCCAACGCGGTGAGGATTCAATTTCACGGAGCCGAGCCGGGGTAAACCGTGCGGGCGCCAGCCAGCGGCAGTCGCGCCCACGGGTGATGAATGCCCTTGGGATGCGGCTCGATGCCGGGCATTTTGTCCTAGCCCGAGGGGTCGTTGGTTTCGGCCGGGCACCGCGCCTTCGATGAGTTTGTTGTGGTTCGTCCTTTTGGGTTGGGATCACGCAGGAGGTTTAGGAGGCGCACGATCTCGCGATAGCATTTGTCAAAGGAATCGGCCCGGCGCGCGGCGTTCATGTCGAAAACCGCGGTGAGTGCCGGTTGGTCGGAAGATTCTGAGTAGGTTTGGCCGCGTGGCATCTGCTCGGCCAGCCATTCCTTGGCCCCACGGATGTCTTCGGGCCTCTCGGGAGCGATCAGGTCGGCAGGCAGGCCGCGCTGCCCGCGCAAGGATTCGGCTGCCGCCAGAAACCAGGCTTCGTATTCGCGTTTGGCCATCACGACCGAGACGGGCAGGTTTGCTCTGGCCGTTACGGCTCGCTTCAGCAGTTCGGGGGCTTCCTGCGCGGGGCACCCGTCATCGCAGTCCAGAAGTACCAGGATGCCGCCTTGGCCGCTGTTCTTGCGGGCCGCCAGTTCGACGGCGCGCTCGATTTCGCCCTGTTTAAGCAGCCGCGCGGCAGGCACTCGCAAGACGGGGTGAACCGAGGGCGCCAACGCCGGGTCGAGAGTTTGAGCGATTCGCCGGACCAGAATCGGGACCGCCTCGCATTCACCGTGTCCTTCCACAATGGACGCGATTCGGACCATATTATCCGGTATGGTTGCGGAAAAGTTCCAACTGGCTGTGGGGTGTCTTTTGGACTTCGCCCATGTCCGGAGTCAGTTGGTTGAGGCGGAGCAATTCCCCAGCGGTGAAAAGCTTATCGCGCATTGCGCTCCGACTGGCTGCGTCCACCGGACCGATAATGGTCTGGCCGCTCTTGTTAGTGACGGCCAAGATGTCCTCATCCGAGATCGACTTGTCATCCAGCAAATCCGGGCTGTGGCTGGTCACTACAACCTGGGTATGGCGGGAGGCGGCGCTCAGGCCGTCACGCAGGACACCGGCGGCCCCGGGATGCAAGGCAAGCTCGGGTTCCTCGATCCCGACCAAGGGCACCTTTTTCCGCGTGCCACCATTGGAAGATTGGAGGAGGGCGGTCAGGACGCCCAGCGCTCGCAAGGTCCCATCGGACATGTTCTCGGCCAGGAACCGCCACGGCGCTTTGTTCTCGCCAACTTTCTGGCGGAACTCCAGCGTTTCCTTGTTGCCGATGTGCCGTGCGGCCACATTAACCACGCCTGGCACCACTTTGGAGAGCAATTCCACGACCTTCGCCTTGGCCGCAGGACTTTCGACGGTGATGAGGTTGAGGACACTGGCGAGATTACTTCCGTCCCGCAGCAGAACTCCGCCCGCGTCCGGGGGCTGTAGATCACGGATCTCATCGGGGTTGAGATTGTAAAAGCCCATGTGCGTCAGACAGTCATAGAGGGGGCGGAATTCGGGCAGGCTGGAAGCCGCCACCAAAAAAAGCCGGTCATCGGCGGCAGGGGGAAGCGGCTTCGGATTGGAATTCAAGACCTGACCTGAATTGACCACATAGAACCTGTCGCCCTCGAGTGCTTTCTGGGCATAGATGCGGCATTCTTCCCGCTGGACCTCGAAACCGCCTTTGGGCTTGGCACCGACCCGGAAGGCGTAGTAACCGGAAGTTGAGTCCGGCAGCGCAAACTCCAGACGAATTCCAAAATGAGTCGGATGGCCGGAGGAGCGCCGCCGGACCTCGCCGATACCCCCTCGCTCACGGAGCGCGTGGTCCAGGGAACTGTTGAGCGACTCGCTCACGAGCCGGAGGGCATCCAGAAAGTTGCTCTTGCCGGAACCGTTTTGGCCGACCAGAAAAATCAGTGGCCGCAGGCGGACCGAGCAAGCCGCGATGCTCTTATAGTTCTTGAGCACCACTCGCGCAATCAAGACGGACCCATTCATGGGTGGCGTTATCGCATTCAAACTTGAAGAGTACCGACGCACGGCTTCAAGTCCAGCAGAATCCAGAGAACTCCCAATCGAGCCTTTGGCGGCGCAAAATCGGCATGGTCGTTGATTTGTTCGGGCGTGCTGCTATCTTGTGCCGGCGCCGAAAGGGCCCTTAACCAGCGGCCGCGCATGGAACGAACGGCCCGCTGGTTCGATCACTCATGAGCAGAACTGTCAACCCGGCCAAAGCGGCCGTGGCAAGGCGAAAGGAAAGCGCCGCCGCGGCGGGCGGGGGCAGCATGGCGTTGCCACTGACCAACCGGCAACGATTCCTGGATGCCTGCCACTGCCAGTTGGTGGACCGTCCGCCCATCTGGCTGATGCGCCAGGCGGGCCGCGCCTTGCCCGAATACCGCGCCCTGAGGCAGCAGCACAGCTTCCTGGAACTGGTGCAGACCCCCGAACTGGCGGCCGAGGTCACTTTGCAGCCGATCCGCCGGTTTGGTTTTGACGCCGCCATCCTGTTCAGCGACATCCTGGTGGTGGCTGAGGGGATGGGGCAACCTTACCAGTATCGGGACCGCGGCGGGATTGAGCTGGAGTTTGTGCTCAACTCGGCAGCGGACATCGAGCGGTTGGAGGAGTCGGCGGTTACCGAGCGGCTGCAGTATGTGGCCCGGGCGCTGCCGCTGGTCCGCTCCGGCCTGGGCGACCGCACGGCCCTGCTGGGCTTCGCCGGTTCACCCTGGACGCTGGCCAACTTCATGCTCGAGGGCGCCGGCGTCAAGGCCTACACGAAAGCCAAGGCGCTGTTCTATTCCGAGCCGGGGCTGTTCGGCCGTTTGCTTGGCAAGCTGACCCGGGCGGTGACCAGTCTCCTGCAACTGCAGATTGACGCCGGGGTGGACGCGGTCCAGATTTTTGACAGCCTGGGCGGCGGGTTGGCGGCCGCTGCCTTTGGGCCGGCCTCCGCCTGTTGGATGAAGCAGGTCATCGCCTCGCTCAAGGGCCAGGCGCCGGTGATTGTGTTTGCCAAAGGGGTGCATGGCAACTGGGCGGACCTGGTCGACACCGGGGCGCAGGTCCTGGGCATTGATTGCAATGTCGGGCTGGCGGACGTGGGCGCGAAATTGCCGTCCCGCGTAGCCGTGCAAGGCAATCTCGATCCGTTTCTACTGTGCACGACGCCCGCCATCGTGGCCGCCGAGGCGGCCGCGCTCCTGCGCGAAATGCGCGGCCGGCCCGGCCACATCTTTAATCTCGGCCATGGCGTGCCGCCCAATGCCAAACTGGAAAACCTCGAGTGCCTGGCCGCGCTGGTGCGGCATTACCGGCCGGCGAAAGGCTGCTGATTTTTGGCTATGCTTAAAGTCGATCTCGACTTGGTCAAGAAATACAACGTGCCCGGGCCGCGCTACACGTCGTATCCGCCGGCGACCCATTTCACGGACGAGATTCCGCCGGCAGTCTTCCTGGAGCGCATCCGCGCCAACAACCGGACGGAGCGGGACCTCTCGCTCTATTTCCATCTGCCGTTCTGCTACTCGCTCTGCTGGTTTTGCGCGTGCACGACGGTCATCACCGCCGACCCGAAGAAGAGCGCCCAGTACGTGGGTTACCTGGGGCGGGAGATGGACCTGGTCAAGCCGCTGCTCAACCCCAAGCGGAAAGTGGTCCAGCTCCATTTCGGGGGCGGGACGCCCACTTTTTCGCCGCCCGACGAAATCCGGCGGCTGGGGGAGTTGATTCATGCGCGATTCACGTTGGCGGAGGACGTCGAGGCGGGGGTGGAAGTGGACCCGCGGCGCCTGACGCGCGACCACCTGGTCGCCCTGCGCGAGGTGGGCTTCAACCGCGCTTCGATGGGCGTTCAGGACAACGACCCGGTCGTGCAGAAAGCCGTGCATCGCGTCCAACCGTTTGAGCTGACCAGGCAAGTGGTCGAGTGGATGCGGGAGACCGGCTTTCGGTCGGTCAACCTTGATTTAATTTACGGTCTGCCGCACCAGCGGCCGGAGTCGTTCGTCAAGACCCTGGAGCAAACCTTGTCGTTGCGGCCGGACCGCTTTGCGGTGTTCAACTATGCGCATGTGCCGTGGCTGAAGCCCGCCCAGAAGATTCCCAAGGCGGAGACCCTGCCGACGCCCGAGACCAAGCTGGCGCTGCTCAAGCTGACCATCGAGCAGCTCACGGCCCAAGGCTACGTGTACATCGGCATGGACCACTTCGCGCTGGCGGGCGACGAACTGGCCGTCGCGCAAAAGCAAAAGACCTTGCAGCGCAATTTCCAGGGCTACAGCACCAGGGGCGGCGCGGACATTTACGCCTTCGGCATGTCCTCCATCTCCCAGGCCGAGGGCTTTTACTGGCAGAACCACAAGGAATTGCCCGCCTATTACGCCGCCCTGGACGCCGGCCGCCTGCCGCTGCACCGCGGCTATATCATGACCGGGGAAGACCAGCTTCGCCGGGTGACGATCATGCGCCTCATGTGCGACCTGGGCCTCGATTACGCCGCCATGTCGAGGCTCCTGGGGCTCGATTTCCAGGAGCATTTCGCCCGCGAGCTCGACTCCCTGGATGACCTGGAGGCCGACGGGTTGCTGGTCAAGACCCCCGAGGAATTGCTCGTCACCGACCTGGGCCGGTTATTGATCCGGAACATCGCCATGCGCTTCGACGCCTACGCGCCGACGCGCCAGGAGAACCGGTTCTCGCGGACCATCTGAGTGGGGGAGGGGACCGGGCAAGGCGCGTCGTTGACCTCAAAGAAACGGATGCATATGCTTGAAGCATGAGCAGGGTTGCGGAAATTGAGGCTCGGAAATCAGAGAGTCCCAGGTTCGCCGCATGAACCCTGTTGCAGTCATCGGCGCCGGCATCACGGGTCTGACGGCGGCGTTCCGCTTGAAGCGCCGAGGCCTGCCCGTGACGGTGTATGAGGCCAGCCACCGGGTCGGCGGCGTCATTGAGTCCATCCGCGAGCAAGGCTATCTCGCTGAATTCGGGCCGAACACGCTCCTGGAAACTTCGCCCAAGATCACCCAATTGGTCCAGGACGCGGGACTGGCGGGGCGGCGGCTCGATCCCGACCCTAAGGCGGAAGCCCGCTACGTGGTCCGCTACCGGCGGCCAGTGGCCATGCCGGGGTCGCCACTGGGCTTGCTTACGACCAGGCTCTTCACCACCAAAGCCAAGCTGGCGGTCTTGCGCGAGCCGTTCGTGCCGCCGCGCCGCGACGGCCAGGAAGAGAGCGTGGCCGAATTCGTCCTGCGCCGCCTGGGCCGGGAGTTTCTCGACCATGCGATTGATGCCCTCGTCGCGGGGATTTACGCGGGCGATCCGTACAAACTGTCGCTGCCGCAGGCCTTTCCCCGGCTGGGCCAACTGGAGGCCCGCTACGGCTCGCTCATCAAGGGCCAGATCCTGGGGGCAGGCGAGCGCCGGCGGCGGGGTGAGGTGGCCAAGGACCGCGCGCCGAAGTTTTCCTTTGACGAGGGCCTGCAAGTGCTGCCCGACACGCTGCGCGAGCGCCTGGGGGAGGCCGTCCGCCTGGGCGCCAGCGTCACCCGGCTCATTCAAACGCCCATACCTCGGGGCTGGACGCTCGAGCTCCGGCAAGAGGGCCGGGAAACCCGCGCCGCCCACAGCGCGGTCATTTACGCCGGCACCGCCTATCAGTTGGCGGAGCTCCCGCTCGAGGCCCAGCCGCCCCTGAGCTTCGCCGCCTTTGGCGAGATTCGCTACCCGCCCGTGGCCAGCGTGGTGCTGGGCTTCCGCCGCCAGGATGTGGCCCACCCCTGCCGAGGTTTCGGCCTGCTGATCCCGAAAATCGAGGGCTTCAAAATCCTGGGCACGATCTTCTCTTCGTCGCTGTTTCCGAACCGCGCGCCCGCCGGGCATTTGACGCTCACCAGCTATGTCGGCGGCGAGCGGTATCCGGAGCTGGCCTCGCTGCCGCCCCCGGAACTGGTCGTCTTGACCTGCGAAGACCTGCGGGTGTTGCTGGGCGTCAAGGGCCGGCCGACGTATCAGCACTGCGTGTTTTATCCGCGGGCCATCCCGCAGTACAACCTGGGTTATGGACGCTACCGGGAGCTGATGGCGGAGCTGGAGCGGCAGGCGCCCGGCCTGTTTTTCGCCGGCCACTACCGCGACGGCATCTCGGTGAGCGATTCGATTGTCTCCGGCTGCGATGTGGCCGAACGGGTGGAAAGGCAGCTCCTGCTTGCGGCCAACCCCGCAACCGCTCGCTGAGGCGAATTTGGTTCCGACCGGCGGCTCGCGCAACTCACCTGGGAATGCCAATATGTCTCTTGACATTCCGCGTGCTTGATTCCAACGAAATTGGAATGAGAACATCGTCTGGTCAGCAAGCGGGCCGGGAAGCTAGCGAGCAATGAACGATATTGCATAACGTGGCCGGCAATCCAATGGACAAAGCCCTCCTCCTGGTCAACCTCGGTTCGCCCGACTCCCCGTCAGTGCCGGCCGTGCGCCGCTACCTGCGCGAGTTCCTGATGGACGGCCGGGTGCTGGACATAAACTGGTTCGCGCGCTTCTGCCTCGTCCACTTCGCCATCCTGCCCTCCCGCTCCAGAACAGCGGCCGCGGCCTATGAGAAGATCTGGACGCCGGCCGGCGCGCCGCTCATTGTAACCGGCCGGCGCGTGCAGGCCCACCTCCGGCGGCGCCTCGCCCTCCCGGTAGAACTGGCGATGCGCTACCAGCACCCGTCCATCCCGGCAGGGGTGCGCCGCCTGGCGGACCAAGGCGCCCAAGAGGTGCTGGTCATCCCGCTGTTCCCGCACTATGCCATGTCGAGCTACCAGACCGCCGTCGAGCGCGTGAAAGAAGTGGTGGCGCAGCTTGCGCCGCAGATGAGGCTGCAAATCCAGCCGCCCTACTACGACCACCCCGATTACATTGCCGCCCTGGCGGGCAGCGCCGGGCCGTTCCTCCAGCACGGTTTCGACCACCTGCTCTTGAGTTTCCATGGCACGCCGGAACGGCAGATCCGCAAAGCCGACCCCACCGGCCGCCACTGCCTGGCCCAGGAGCATTGCTGCGAGGTTGCCAGCCCCGCTCACGCCACCTGCTATCGGGCCCAGTGCTTCAAGACCGTGGCCGCCTTCATCAAAGCGGCCGGCGTGCCCAAAGAAAAGTTTTCGGTTGCCTTTCAGTCGCGCCTCGGCCGCGACCCCTGGCTCAAGCCCTACACAGACCACGAATTGGCCGCGCTGCCTGCGCGCGGCATCCGCAGGCTCCTGGTGATTTGCCCGGCTTTCGTTTCCGACTGCCTGGAGACCTTGGAGGAGATTGGCCTGCGCGGCCGGGAGACCTTTCTGCAAGCCGGCGGGGCTGAATTCACACTCATCCCTTGTTTAAACGAGCACCCGCTCTGGCTGGAGGCCTTGGAGAAAATGGTCTGCCGCTTTTGACAGCGGATGGATTTCTGCACCTTTTTCGCTGCCGGGGCTTGACATACGTTGCAGTGCAAGGTATATTGGGGTCGTATGCTTACAAAAGAACTCGTTGCTGCTTCCACCGTGCCGCTGGTCCTGTCAGTCCTGGCCGAGGGCGAAAGTTACGGTTACGCGCTCATCCGGCGCGTTCGCGAGTTGTCCGCTGGCCGCATCGAGTGGACTGACGGCATGCTCTATCCGGTCCTGCACTGGATGGAGAAAAAGGACCTGATTGAATCCGAGTGGCGCGAGGCCCAGACCGAGCGAAGGCGGAAATACTACCGGCTAAAAGAGCAGGGCCGGAAGGCGCTCGTGGCCGAGAAGGAACAGTGGCTCGCGGTGCACACAACACTGGCTAAACTATGGAAAACCCAAACCCAACCCCGTTTGACTTAGAGAGAGAACTCCGGGGCTGGCGGACCAATCTTCTGAGCCTGAAGGCGCTCAGTACCCAGGACGTTGAGGAACTGGAGACCCACCTGCGGGAATCAATGGCGGACCTCCGGCGCCAGGGACTCAGTCCCGAGGAAGCCTTCCTCATCGCCTCGCGGAGACTGGGTCGCAGCGAGCAACTGGCCGAGGAGTATGCCAAGACGCACCCGCACCGTGTCTGGCTCGACCGGGTCCTCTGGATGGTGCTCGGGCTGCTTGCCTTGGACGCGTTGAGCATGAGCGCCTGGCCATTCTACGGGGCGGTCCTGGATCTCGCCAGGCTGCCGGGGCTGAGCGCCCACCTCGTGGGCGCTGTGACTTTTCTGATTAAGTGGACGGTCTTCGCGGCCTGCGGGGCCTTGGGTCTCTGGATTATGACCCGGCATGGCCGGTGGCTTTCGCGCCTGGGAGGGCTCTGCCTCCGGCGGCCGGTGTGGAGCGGCGTGGGCCTGGTGGTCGCGCTGAAAGGGCTGGAATTATTGGCGAAAAACGCGCACTGGCTTTGGGCGTCGCAGATGCACCGGCTGGCAGGCGCAAGCGCCGCGCAGCCCATTTCCCAGCAGAAGTTGGCCATCCTGAACGGTTGGCTCCTTTGGTGTCCGCTGTTGACACAACTGCTGTGGGTGATTGCCGTTCCGTTGTTGGCGGCCTGGCTCTGGCGAGCAAACCGGCAGGCCTTGCCGTCGGGTTCCGCAGGCGCCCTCGATGGACTTGGGCCGAACAAAGGCAAGGTGGTTCAGGAGTTGCAGGCTCGGGGGCTTTCCCCGGAAGAGGCTGCCTTGGTCGTCGCGCGACGGCAAGCCCCAGTCGGGACATCGACCTCGGATTCTGACGAATCCTCTGTCCGGCGCCTACGGCTGGGCCGCGGCCTTTGGATGATCACCGGAGCCGTCGTGAGCGCACTGCTTCAACCATTCGAGTTGATGCCCTTGTGGGTGCTCAGAACGGCTGCTCATTCCCCGTCGCCCCTCGCTCAGCACCTCTGGGGCCTCGCCTCGATCTGCCTGGGGGTGATACTGGCGGCGGCGATCATTGCGGCGGTTTCGAGCTTTGAAACGGGTCGCCCGCGACAGAGCAAGGGCCTCCGTGGTTTCTTCCGTTTTCAGTCTTTCATCGCCACAGTGGCGCTGCTGGCGCTGTATGCTGGCGCGCAGGCAGTTCTCTGGTTTGTCGAGACAACGCTCCCGCCTGGAGGGATCATTCCATTGCAGTGGTCTGACATTGGCTATGTTCTTGATCGGCTTGTGATTCCGGGCGCGCTGGTGGTCTGGTTTGCCCGGCGGGGGCGATTCACCGTCTCAATGGGGTTGTATGTCGGCGCCTGGGCGATCCTCCATCTTCTCGCGAGAGCGTTTCCGTCCGCGCCAGAGCAGGCACCCTTTGGTGGCGTTCCGTACGGGTGGTCTGAGCTGTGCGCTGCGCTGGTGCGCTACGGCATTCCGGCCGCACTCCTGGTTGCGCTCGCCCTGCGGCGCCGAGCGTCAGCGCAATTCGCCGGCTGATTGGACTGATAAATTGATGGATTTTCTAAAAGGGAAAGGGGGCAAACCATGACTTTTCACTTTCTTGGCTCCTTCGATGCCGTTTTGCTGCGCAGGTAAGGCTTGTTGTTGAGGCTTTTCCAACCTCCCAAGCCGTTGCGCTGTCTGCCGGATGGTCAAAGTGGTCTCGCGCCGCAGCCGCGCCGCCATCGCCAGCCTGTGTTCTTACCGAGCCTTTGGGCGGTGGGGGCGAGCCATTCGCGGCTTGCTTGGAAGGCGGCGACCCATTATCTTGGCGGGAGTGAATTACCGAGAACCCAGGTCTGGACGATTCGTTGGGGGGCGCGGGTCGGCACCCTGGCGCGCGATTTCGCTTATGGTGAAGTCATGAAGATCCCGCATCCAATCCCCTATCAAGGCAGTAAGCGTAACCTCGCCCCGGACATTCTCGGCTGGTTTCCAGAGCTGGTCGCTACGCTGATCGAGCCATTTGCAGGATCGGCGGCCATCACGTTGGCAACAGCGGCGCGTGGATTGGCAGCGAGTTACGTCATCAACGACCTGAACAAGCCGCTGGTGGATTTGTGGCGGGCCATCCTGGAATCGCCGGAGAGGTTGGCTCGTCAATACGAGTCGCTCTGGCGGGCGCAACACGGCGGTCGGCGGCAGTATTACGACCAGGTGCGGGAGCGCTTCAACCGGACGGGCCGGCCGGATTACATGCTCTACTTGCTGGCCCGTTGCGTCAAGGCGTCTGTGCGTTACAACGCGATTGGCGAGTTCAACCAGAGCCCAGACAACCGCCGCATGGGCGCCCTGCCGGAGACGATGCGAGAACAAATTCTCGGCGCCTCCCATCTTCTGCGCGGCAGGACACGGTGTTCCTCAGTGGACTACAAGCAAGTGGCTGCCCAGGCGACGACGGACGACTTGATTTACATGGACCCGCCTTATCAAGGCGTATGCAGGGAGCGGGACCCGCGCTACTTGAAGGGCGTATCGCCGGACGAGTTTGCCGAGGTGCTGGAATCACTGAACCATCGGGACATCAAATACCTTGTTAGCTATGACGGCCGGACCGGGGACCGTGTCCATGGACGCCTGTTGCCAGACCGGCTGAGACTGCACCGGATCGAACTGAACGCGGGACGTTCATCTCAGGCGACGTTGCTGGGGCGAGCGGACGTGACGGTAGAATCGCTGTATCTCTCCCCGGCACTGGCTGAATCGCTGCACCTGCGCAGAGGCCTTATCCTCGCCGCGGCGCGGAGCAGTTGGCTCTCCTGGAGGCGAAGCGGTGAGGCACCACAAACTGCCGGCCGAGTTTGTGCGAACCGGATTCCGTTTGAAGTGCAGGGCGATGTTCCGCGCGCGACACCGAATCCCGACGACTACATGCTCCTGTGTGGTTCAGCCAACCGCGCCAAGTCCTGGTCGTGCGAGCACTGCGTTAACTGGCTGGAGTTGAAGAAACCCGAAATCTGCCGCAATTGCTATTGGGCGTACCCGGACAATTACGCCCACGTTGCCATGCGAGAGGCCCGCCGTGCGGACATCCTTTGGACCGGCGCGGAAGTGGAATCGTACGAGCACCTGAAACGTCGTACGTTACAGCTCCAGAAGAACATTCCCGGCTACGTCAAGGAAATCATCGCACGGCATTTGAAGTCAGATCCGGGTGCGTAGCTCGTGGACCGACTGATAGCCTTCCGCCAGAGCCTTGAGAAAATCCTGCCGGTCCACGTCATCCAGGCAGATGTCTTTCTTGCGGTCCCCACGGCTCATGATGTGGTAAATCGCTCCGGGGTACTCAATTCCCGGTTGGCGCGGCACAAGCGACAGCCTGCCCACCTTCCCGGCCAATGTCAATGGGAAAAGTTATGGTGTGACCCCTTTTGTCGTTTGGGCCCCTCCATCCGACCGGCTGGCGGGAGCCGCCTCCAGCAACGTCTTCATGCCTTCGCCCAGGGCGTTGCCCACCAGGAAATATGTCTCCGCATTGCCGAATTCGTGGTGACCGTGGCCAGGGTTGGGAGAGTCCTCGGGCTGGCGGACAAAATCGTGCGTGGGGACGAAGAGGACATTGCCCGCGAACTCCGGTCGCGCCGCCGCCGCGGCCTGCGCCTGGCGCAGTGTGTCCCAGGCGCCCGGCGCCTGCACCCAGGGGCCGGTCAGCTCGCCGATGACGACGGGCAGGTTCGGCGCCTTCAGATCCTTGCGCAGGTCCTTGATGAGGTTCACCAGGTTCTGCTCGTATTCCGGCACGGCGGTTTTGGGCTCGCACCCGTCGTTCCAGCCGTGATACCAGACGAAGCCCGCCAGTTCGTAGCCGCCGCCGTCGTAGGCGGGGAAGTCGGTCTTGAGGTTGGCGAGGGCGGCGCGAATCTCCGCCAGCATCTTCGTGTAGTAAGGCCCGACCGCGCCGCCGGAACTCGGCGGGCGGAAGTCTTTGTAAAGGCTCTTGCCGCCCCAGGCGGTTTTGATGAGCAAGGCCTGGTTGTCGAAATGGTCGCCGATGACGTGGCCGAATTGCAGTTCCGGTCCGAAGTGGTGTTGGTCGCCATAGACGGAGAAGCCGAGTGTCAACGGACCACGCAGCAACGGACCCTGCTCCCGCAGGTAACGCACCCAGACATCGTCGCGCACGGCCCACTTTCCTTGCCCGTCCTTGAGATGCTTGAAGAGCGGCGCTTTCGCCGGGTCGCGCATCAACTGGACCAGTGTGCCCTTGCCCTCGTTGTAATCCTTGCCTTCGAGGTCAGCCACGCCCTGGCCTTCCATGTTAGACTGTCCGGCCAGGATGAAGACCTGCACGGGGCTTTTGCCGGCTTGTTGCGCCCAGATTGGATGCGACACCGCCACCAGGGCGAGTGTCGCCAGAACATTTGATATCATGGGATTGATTGACGCGTTACGATGGGGACGCAACCCATCTCCAGGCCCTTGGGTGGCGTCACGAGCAGGGCCGGGTCGAGTGTCACCAGCGCCCCGCGGCTGAGAGGCGCCATGTAATCCCGGTCAATCGGCCAGTTCGCGTGGATCTTCTCCACCAAGGCCTGCAGCTTCGCCTTCTTCTCCTGACTCCAATCGTACTGCTGAAAGGAGGGCTGATCGACAAAACGGTACCACGAGTAGGTCACCAAAGAACCGTCGGCGAGCTTGACCGTGAACGGTCCGCGTTTCGGTCCGGGCCGGCTCCAGGCGCCGGTGGCCGGTGAAGTGTAGGGCTCACCCGGCCCCGCCAGTTTGAACTCCTGCGCCAGCAACTGCGTCTCCGCAGGCACGTCCGCGGCCGCTACGGCGACGCGTTGCTCCCCGACCTGTTTGAAATACTGCGGGAACAAACCTTTGGGGCTGATGTCGCTGTTGAACCACTCCAGGCCCCACACGTTGCCCTGGAACACTTTGGTGTCAAAGACACGCTCAACACCGGTTATTTTCTTGCCGGCCTGGTCGTAGGGCGTGGTACGCGTCGTCAACTTGGACTTCCAGGCGCCCTGCTCATCGAATCGTCCGGAGCAAGCCTGGCCGCCGTTACGCCAGGCCTTGAAGGCATCGTAGAGGGCCGCCTTCGAATAATAGGTCACGTCTTGCACCAGGAGGGTTCTTCCCTGGTCGTCCACGGGGAACTGCAACTTGGGTATCTTCGAATAGACTACTCCGTGAGGGTCTTGGGCATCGAAGCGTGGCACGGTGTTGATCTCCATCGCGCCGCCGCCCATGTTACCCGGGCGTGCATCGAGCCCGCGTCCATAAATGAAGGGATACTTGAACAGCTTGCCGATTTTGCTCCAGGTCTCCGGAATGTAATAGGCAATGGGCCCCTTGAAATTGGCCGCGCTGAGGAAACAGGTCCAGCTCTGGTCGCCCGTGGGCGGGTCTCCCTGGGTAGGATCGGTAAAGGGCAAGGCCATCCAGGTATAGCCCAGGAACTGTCCGTTGGGGTTTCCCTGGAAAGGCAGCGCATCGGGGGGAATCAGCAGCCGGTTGCTCAGTTGGGCAATGCCCAATCGATTGTCCGGCAGGGCCTCGTTGCTGTAGAAGAAGGACCATCCCGGCGACCCCACCTCGTAGTCGTAACATTGCGGCGTGGCGTTCATGCTGAACTTGGGGGGCCCGTAGCGGAAGTGGTTGCCCGCCCAGTAGCCCAGGCCGCCTTCGACGGTTTGGAATACGCTGTCCCAGGTCGGACCCCGTTCCCGCCAGGTTCGCGCCAGCGTGCCCTCCGGGGCGAGCGCCGTATCCTTGTTGTCGGAGTTGTCCGGGGTGATCCAGGAGCTGGCCAGGCCGATCTGAAAGTCGGCGAGCGGCTGGTCAATCAGCGGCCAGACCGCGGAGTAGAAACCCATGCCCGCGCTGTACTCGGACCTCGCGGGCGGAAGGGTCGCGCTGAAGCCGATGTAACCATGGAGACCGTCGCCCCGGGCAGCGACCTGCCCGGTTTCACCTGCCTTGGCCTCTTTCGCCGGGTTCTCTTGCCCGCCACAGTTCCAGCACAGGAGGGCGAGGATAAGAATGGGGGCGGCTGGGCTTCTCATGTTCATTCCTTTTTCGTGTCCGATTCCCTCTCACACGATTTCTTCCCGGGCGGCATCCCAGCGCACCACGCGCCGTTCCAGGTACGAAACCAGCGACATGAGGGCGGTCGCACTTTCGATGAAGGCCTCGTCGGTGGAGCATTTTGGGGTGCCGCGGCTTTGGATGCAATTGACCCAGTCCACCATGTGATTGGGCTGGCCGGGTGTCTTGCCTCGCTCGTAGCCCTTGGGCAGGTTGGTACGGCGGTTGTGGGGCTCGGGCAATATGTCAAAGGTGGTCACGTTGTGGGCGATGTCGTCGAATCGCAGGGTGCCGTCCCGGCCACAGATTTCCACGGGCTGCTGCACGCTGGTGTTCATGCTCCCGGTGAAGGTGACCGTCCGGCCCAGTTTCTCGAACTGGTAGGTGGCGACCCAGGTGTCGGGCACCTCGCGATCGTCCCGCAACTGCGAGAGCAAACCGCCGCAATAGCAGTTGTCCGGGATGCCGTGGCCCAGGAGATACTGCACAAAATCCAGCTCGTGCGACAGCAAGTCGCCGGCATAGCCGGTGCCGTAGGCCCAATAACAGCGCCAGTGCCAGAAGTGGCGTTCGTTCCAGGGAATCTTGGGTGCGGGCCCCAGCCAGAGAGCCCAATTCACCTCCTTGACGACCTGCGCCGGGTCCGGCCGGTCCCATTGCTCGTAATAACCGTACCAGCGCCAGTTGGGATGCGCCGGATCGGAAGCCTTGAAGCGACCCGTGCGCACCAGGGTGATGGGACCGAGGATGTCCAGGGCGATGAGTTCCTTGGCCTGCAAGGCGCAGGTGGCCTGACGGGCGTGGTGGCCAAGCTGGAACACGACCTGGCTCCGCTTGAGCGCGTCGCGCATCAGCTTGGCCTCGGCCAGGGTCCGGGAGAATCCCTTCTCGCAGTAGATGTCTTTGCCCGCTTTCACGGCGTCGAGCACCGTCTGGCAGTGCCAATGGTCCGGCGTGGCGATGACCACGGCATCGACCTTCGGGTCGGCCAGCAGTTCCCGGTAATCCACGTAGGCCTTCACTTCCGGGTTGAGGCTGCGCTGGATGCCTTTCTGCCGATGCGGCCCGTAAACATCGCAAACCGCCACCACCTTGACGTTGGGGGCGTGCACGACCGCATCGATGAGGTCTCCCCCGCGGGTCCCAAGGCCGATGCAACCCACGCCAATCGTTTTGCCGGGAGATGGGGCCGAGAGCAGGGCGGGAGCGAAGGTAGAGGCGGCCGCCAGTGTCGTGGCTGCATGGCCGGTGGTGCGCAGGAATTGACGGCGGTTCAGGGTCGGATTGTCATTCATCGATGCGGGTCTTTCTGTCGTCTTGTTCAATTGGGCAAGTGTCGCAATAGGGTTAAGTGTTGTCCAGCTTGGACAATTCATTTCGGGTCTCAGTTGCGCGGAGCGATTTCGTTCAAGAGCCAGCGCATCCCCGCCGCCAGGTTGGCGTTGGGCGTCTCGGCCACCAGGTGAAAGTGGTTGCGCATCAGGCAATACGCATGGGCCTGGTCCCGATGCAAATCGGGACTGGCAGGCTCCGGCCGGCGCCTTGAGAAAATCCTGCCGGTCCACCTCATCCAGGCAGATGTCTTTCTTGCGGCCCCCACGGCTCATCATGTGGTAAATCCCTCCGGGGTACTCAACTCCCAGTTGGCGCGGCACAAGCGACAGCCTGCCCACCTTCCCGGCCAATGTCAATGGGAAAAGTTATGGTTTGGCCCCTTTTCCTTTGCCTTCGGTCAATCGTCCATCGTTGCAGGCACAAAAGGTCGGCTTGCCTCAGGCGATCCCTTCGCGCGAAAATCCAGGCTAGGGATGGCGCAGGCGGAAAAACTCCATTGGAATTGTCGGATTAATCGTTGGGAAAGTCATCTGCCGGTCGGTCTGCGAACCCGGCAGGTCGCCCCAAAGGACGTTGTTCCCAACATCCACCGTGTTGGTCTGCAGAATCCAGCCGACATAGTTCGAGGGCCACGAAACGGTTAAATTCCCGCCGTTCACGAGCACTGTGATGTTTGTCCCCGTCGATGGCACAGGCCCGTAGGGCGTGGCGCTGGCCTCGGGGGAAGGAAGGCCTTCCCCGATCTGATTGGTGGCGGTCACGACGTAATAATAGGTGATGCCGTTGACCAGACCGGGATCGGTGAAACTGGCGCCGGTGACTCCGCTGGCGGCGGGCGTGTAAGGCCCGCCGCTCACCGTTGCTCGCTTTAGGTTGTATCCTCTCGCCAGCGCGGCCCCATTCCAAAAGAGCACTGCCTGGCGGTCGCCGGCCAGCGCCGACAGGCCGCTCGGCGCCTCGGGCGCCGAAGTGGGCACGGGGTAGGCCGGATTGTTGGCGGCGTTCAACCACCAAAGCGCGCTGGTGATGCCACGGGGATAATGGCAGCTCCCCAGGAAACGGTCGGCCCCAGTGCCGTCCGTCTGGTCCGACCATTCGTGAAAGGGCGCGTTCTGAATCTGGATGGTGGCATGAATCTGATCCACGGTCCCATTCACATTGCTGCCGCTGAGCCCGAGAACCTGTTCCGCCACGTATTGGGCGATGTACATCTTGCTTTGCCACGTGTTGTGAGGGTTTATGTAGTCGGTGGCGCTTGTCATATCCCAGGCCCCGCTGGTGGCATTCAGGCACCTGCCCGGAACCAGGACCGCCGCCAAATGATTGGACAGAGCCAGCAGCATGGACGCGTACGGGCCGGTCCGGTCAACCGCGTTCGTCAACCCCATCTGGGCGGGATAGGCCAAGCCCTCGACCATCGGAATGATGGCGGATTGGTCGCTGCCGTCCAGGAGGGCGGGAATGTAACCCAGGGTCCCCCGGTAGCTGTTCCACCGATCGACAATGGTTTGGGCTGCCGCCGCCGCCATGCTTTGACAGGTTGCCGCGTCCGGCGCGTCGCCGATCTGGCCGAACATCGCCTGCAAGGCCAGGTAACAAGCCCAGTTCCTGACCGTCATCCGGCCACTGAAGCGGGGCGTGCGGAGCGAGTCATCCAGGTCGTCGAAGGTGGTCCCTTCCGGACGGTTCAGGTACTTCGTGATTCCATTCCTGGCGTCGGCGTTCGGATCGTCCCGCAAGAGCATCGAGTTCAGGCAGGTCTGCAACAGGGCCAAGTTATTGGTCAGCCAGGCATGGTCGCCGCTGTGGCTCCAATAAAGCCCGGCCGAGAGAATCCAATTCTCGAGCTGTTCCTGTCCCATGTAGTCATCGAACGTCGGGTCAGTTCCGGGCGCGTTTGAGGTCGGCCAGTTGCCCATATCGTGATGGAACGAAAAGCCGTGACTCGACACCACGGCGCCGGAAGCCGCGTCGTAAAGCGGGTGATCGAAGCTGTAACCGGCGCCGGGGAGCGCACCCGAGAAGGTGTCCAGTACGTTCCGCAGCGCCCAGGGGTGCATTTGGGAGTCGTAGAAGGCCAGGTCCACAGTAAGATCGAACGTGTTGATGTAGTTGTAGTGCCCCTCCGTTACCCGCCAATGAACGCCGCCGCTCGGATCGATCAAACAAGCCGTGTTGGCCATGTAGGAATGCAGGGCGTGGCAGGCGAGAAACTGCCGATAGACGTTCAGGCCGGCGTTGGCCATGGCCGACGCCAGTTGCTGGCAGCGCATCCGGGCGTCCGCGAATCCGGCGAAGGCCGAGTCAATCACGCTGTCGACCGAACCAAAGAGCGAGGTGTAATAATAAGACCCCGCTATCCGCGAATCCACCGCCGCGCTGCGATAGAACGCGACCACGACTACCAGGGTCCTGGTCTGGCCGGCCGGAACGCTCAGGTGAAACGCGAAGCCCTTGGTCATCCCGTTCAGCGCCGCCGTGAGACTGGGGCCGCTCAACAAGTCGCAGCGCCCGCTTTGCACCGCCAGCGCCGCTTCGCCGACCTCGAAACCCTGGTAGGCGCCATTGGCAAAACTCCTCCGCGTGGCGGCCGTCGGCAGACCCACATAAAGGTCTTCGCGGGTGGTGTTGGTGTTATTGACCGTCAACACGAGCCAGGTCGCCGGCAGGAAGAACCGCTTCTTGTCGCTCAGGGTTGCCGTGTCGAGACTGGCCATGGACCAGGCCGGAGTATAATGCGTGAAGGCCAGCCCGGCGTTGTCGATGGTCCATTCATCCGTGCAGGGGGTGAGCGTCCGGTGGACGTTCGTGTCGCCGAAGAAGCTGGCGTTGACAGCAATACTCCCGGGCGAAGCGGCAAACGGAAGCGACTGCAATCCGGCACTGCCTGACAGTGCGATGACCACGCCGCCGCCGCCACCGAAGTAGGGAATGGAAGCGGTGGACATTCCCAAACCGCACCAGTCGCCCCGGATGTTGTAGTAGGGGCCGATCGGGCCGTTGAGGCCGTAGGTGAGCGTCGAGCAAGCCCCCATCGGGGCGTGGTCCACGTTCACAAACACCAGTTCATTCGACGAAAGCATCGTGAAGGCTGTCGCGGAGAGCGTGCCCGCCCCCAGGGCGGCCAGCAACAGCCAGAGCAGCCAAAGCCGGGGCGGGCGCCTGGCCGCGTGGGTGGCCTCCGCTGTGGAAAGGGAATCGGAAGGGACCCCCGCTCTCACCTTGCGCCACTCGCCGCAGCAGAGGGAATTGCCACGTTCGCCGATGTCAGCGGCGCCCGTCGACGGAGCGGCGCCGTGGCCAGTGTCGAGGGTCTGGGCGTTCTTCATATAATTCCAGCTTAACATGGCAGGCTATCGTCTTCAACTGCCGAAGAACTGGACGAGCTCCCGTGGTCGCCACAGAAAAATCAGAAACCTGCCGTCGGTTGCCTGAACAGCCGAGGTCCTCGCTTACGGCCGAACCAGGCGGCGGATATCGCCCGTGTTGCCCGCGGGGCCGAGCTTGGTTGTGCTGAGAACGTAGAGTTCGCCGGCCTCGTCTTCACCAAAGCCTTTGATGAAGCGGCCCAGGCGGCCGTTGTCCGGCCAGAGCTGGAAGGAGAACCGTTCCCAGATGCCGGGCCGGGTCTCAACCAGGTAATATATTTGCCCGTCGGGCGATCCGAAACCTGTGCTGAAATCGCCAAAAACATACTTGCCAACTAGTTCCGGATACGCCGAGCCGCGATAGACAAATCCGCCGATGATGGAGATGCCGAGCGGGCCGTGGCCGTATTCGAAAATCGGGAAATCCAGCGCCGGGATGCTGACCCCCAGCGCCGTGGCGACGGTGGGGTCAAAAATGTGGCTGCCCTCCATGATGCGCCAGCCGTAGTTGGCGCCTTTGCGGAGAAGGTCGAGTTCTTCCCAGAGGTTCTGGCCTACGTCGGCGACAAACCCCTGGTGCGTGCCGCCGCGGTCGAAGGAGAACCGCCACGGATTGCGCAGGCCGTAGGCATAAATCTCTGGCCGGGCGCCCGGGGTGTTCACAAACGGGTTGTCAGCGGGAATGCCGTAGGGCGAGCCGGAATCCACATCGATACGGAGGAGCTTGCCCAGGAGCACGCTCAACGATTGCCCATTGCCCGTCGTCCCGTGCTGGTCGCCGGCGCCGCCGCCGTCCCCTGGCCCGAGATACAGATAGCCGTCGGGGCCGAACACCACGTCCGCGCCCTCATGATTGAATTCCGGCTCGTTGATCGTCAGCAACACGCGCTCGCTGGCGGGGTCGGCCAGGTTGGTGTCGGTCGCGGAAACCCTGAACTCGGAGAGCACGGTCATATTATCGTAATTGCTGCTGGGCGGCGGCGCGGCGTAATAGACAAAGAATCGGCCGTTGGTGGGATAGCCCGGATGAAACGCCAACCCCAGCAAACCGCGTTCATCGTAGTTGGGTTGGAGTGTCACCAGCCGGCCGGAGAGGTCCAGGAAGGGTGTGGGCAGCAGCCGGCCCGTATTGTCCACGATGCGGATTTGGCCGACCTGGTCCGCCACAAACAGCCGGCCCGAGCCGTCATGGGCGTGGGTGACCACCGTGGGGGAGACGAGGTTGGTGGCGACCACCTCCAGGCGCAGCGCCAGGGGAGGCGCAGCCGGAGGCATGGAACTGAGCCGGTAGAAAAGGTCCGAGTTTGGCGCGTAGGCCGGGCTGGCCAGGTAAGGCGGATCCGACAGGAAATTCGAGCCGGAGGCCGAGCCGATGATATTGCCCTGCGCCAGGTTCCAAATGGCGTTGCCGCCGACGGTGGCCGCATAAAGCAGGTCGAACTTCCCATAAGCATCGCCCTGCCAGCGGAACGTGACCAGCCCGTTGGTGATGACCGGAACGTTCGTGACGGTCAGTGGCGGACTGGGGAACTTGTTCGACACGACGATGCCGGTGAAGACCGCGGGATTTGCCGGCGGATTGCTGAGCACGGTCACTCTCACTGTCGAGGAAGTGGTCGTGGCACCCTGGTTGTCCGTGGCTGCGGCCGTGAGGTCGTGGGTGCCGACCGCCAAATCGGCCAGGAGCCCATAAGGGCCGCTCGTGTACCGTCCCAAGGACAAGCCGCTATCGAAAAACTCCAGGTTCGTCACGCTGCCATCAGTATCGCTGGCCGTGGCCGCGATAATGACCCTGGCGGGCGCGGTAAAGAAGGCGCCATTGGTCGGGCTGGTGATGGCAACAATGGGCGGCTGGTTTGCCGGGGGCGGGGTGGAACGTTGATAGGAAAAGCCGCCGCCGGAGCCGCCCCAGGAAGTGAATATGACGGAAACATAAATGTCCTCGGAAATGAGATGCGCGACGGCGTCTCGTCCCAACGTCGAGCCAGGCCCCCCGCCGGTCCTTCCGCCAAACCAGTCCTCCCAGTCCTTGTACGTGAGCGTGGCATGGTTGGCCAGCGTTCCATAAGCCCATTCGGTGTCGGCTGGGCTGAGGAAGCGGGTAAAAACGCTCTCGGTCTTTGCGTTATAGATCCCGGCCGATGCGCCACGGGTAATCCAGACCTGTGGCGTCAGCCGGTCCTGGTTCGCCGCTTGAGTCGGATCCGCCCCCGCAGCCAGGGTAAAAGTGGTGACCGGGCCGGTCCAAACTTGCGCTGCCCGGACGCTTTGCCCCACAACGGCCAGGACCGCCAGCAGAATCGCCAGCTCCCCGGGAACCCAACGGCGTCTGGCAAAGGATAGCCTTGCCCGAGGTTTGGTCAGTAATTGCTCAGCGTAGTGTTTCATTTTGAGTCCGTCCTTTCAATTTGCATTTCTCTGTGGTTCGTGGTTCTTCCCCATTCCTTTGCGCGCTGCCAGGCAAGCCTGGCCGATGGGCACGCACACTTCGGTTTCCTCCCAGCCCCCGGCCACGATGCGCCGCCTGGAATCGGGCCGGCCGTCCAGCGGTTTTTCGGGTTGAGACCTCAGGCGAGCTTGTTGATGAGATAGCCGTCATTGATGCTGTCCGGGTGTTCCTCGATAAACACGAAAATCTGCGCGGGCTCCGGGATTCATGTGAGCCTGAAAAACTGGCGGTAGTACGGATGATTGTACGGGAGCGCATCCTTGCCCTCGTCCGCATACAAGCTCCAAGCCAGGCTGAGTTGACGGAGGTTACTGAGGCAGGCGACGGCCTGCCCCTTCGCTTTCACACGGGCCAGCGCCGGCAGGAGCAGGGCTGAAAGGATGCCGATCATGGCAATGACCACGAACAGTTCCATCAACGTGAACCGCGGGCCTGTCGGTCGTTTTTCCGCTCTGAGCATAAGCATGTCCACTCGCCGGCCCTCAACCGGGGCAGGAAACTGGCCGAAAAAACAATACCCCAGACCCGACAGCTTGTCAAAAATTGTCATCACAATGGCAAAAAACGCCTTACCCGTCGTGGAGCGCATCCGGACACTACCCTCGGAGCGCCGGCTTGGAAGAAGGGATCAAACCAGGACTGTTCCCATTGGCCAGGGGTGGTGCGTGCTGGCAGGATGACACTCAGGCCGCGGCAACTGCGAGTTGAATGTCCGGGAGCCATTTGCCACTTGCTGAGCCGCGGAGACCGCAAGCAGGACATCTGCCTGGATGACGCGGACCGGCAGATAGCGCAACGGCCGCACGTGGGAAGTTGGAAAAGCCTCAACCACAAGCTTTGCCTGCGCAGCAAAGCTAAGGAGTCCCGAAAACAGTGAAAAGTTATGGTTCGAGCACTTTTCTGGCGCGAGAATTCGCTCAACTGAACGCCGGGCCCGGAACCGGAGTCTCCGGGTCTTTCACGCGGATGGCCGACGCTTCCAACTTAAGATAGTTGAGCACCACGGGGGCGAGAATCATTCCGGCAACGCCCATGAGCCTCTCGCCAACGATCAGGCCAAGAAGGGTCAGCCAAAGCGGGTTGCGGATGCGATCGCCGATGATCTTGCTGTTCAAGAGGTACTCCAGCTTGTGAATCACGACCAGGAAAACCAGCGCTGCCAGGGCTCTGGCTGGCGAGACAGTGAAGGCAATCCCGACGATGATCGCATTGCTTATCAGATTGCCAATCAAAGGCAGCAATCCGCAGAGGAAGGTCATGCCGATGACCACCACCGCGTGGGGCAACCTCAAGGCCAGCACGAAAACCGCCGTAAAGACCGTGTTGATGGCTGAAATGACGATCTGCGCCCCCATCACGGTCGCGAAACTCCCGTAAAAGGTCCTGAACCGGTCGGCGATCGCCTCACAGCACAGGGAGTAAAAATTGCCACGGCCGGCCTGTCGTTCGCCCTCCAGTTCCAACTGCGGTTTGAGGAAGATGCCGATGGCAACCAGGCAGCCCGCCGCCAGGAACAGAAACTGCCTCGAGGCCCCCCGCGCGATTCGGGCGAAGCTCCCAAGGTAGTGTACCTGGCTTTTCACCGTGTCCAGCGCCAGGTCCTTCAGGCTGTCATAATCCGTGAAAGGAAGCTCCACCTGGTGCCGCTTGCCCCAGGAGATAATTGACGGAATCGCCCTGTCCGCAATCTCCGGCAGGGCGAGCACCGCCTGGTTAATCACGTAGCCCAAGCCGTATAAGAGGGAGCACAGCAAAACCAGGAACAGCGCCACCGCCGCCGCCTTGCCCCGCCGCTTGAGAAAGTGCAACTGGGCGAGGGCGAGATGCGCAAACAGCGCCGCCAGCAAGAGCGTGGCCAGGTGCAAACAACCCGTCAGGATGAGCGCTCCCAAAATGAATAGATACGAGAACCGTGCCGCCAGGCGCCGGTCGTCGTGGGCAGGATCGGCTTCAGTCATTCCAGGCTCTCCATACAACGAACCCCTAAGCCCACGCCAGCTTTTTCCCAAGCCGCCACCTCGGGCTCGACCGCTTCATAGGTCAACCGGCCCATTGCCTTGGGCAGCACCTTGGGCGCCTTGGCTTCCAACTCCCGCGTCAACTGCCGAACGGCCTGGTCCACCGTCACCATCAGGTCGCGAAACACTTTGAGCCGCTCCACCAGCCACGCGGCCGATGCCGGCTCCGAACGCTGCCACCGCTCCTCTTTCCACCGGCATTCATGCCAGCTATCAGTTCTCCATCACTCCATTCGGCAGCACCCCATTTCGAACCACCTCCCAAATGCGCGCTTTTGCGCTGGCGCAATTCTGTCTGAGTGCGGAAACTAGGTAGCGTTATGAAATTCATCCACGAAGATTTCCTGTTGCAAACCCGCACCGCGCGGCGTCTCTACCACGACTACGCGGAAGCGGAACCGATCTTCGATTATCACTGCCACCTTTCCCCGCGCGACCTCGCCGAAAACCGCCGGTTCAAAAACCTGTTCGAAATCTGGCTCGAAGGCGACCACTACAAGTGGCGCGCCATGCGCTCCAACGGCGTGGCTGAACGCTGCTGCACCGGCGAGGCCCAGCCGTTCGATAAATTCCTGGCCTGGGCCGCCACCGTGCCCCACACCCTGCGCAACCCGCTCTACCACTGGACGCACCTCGAATTGAAGCGGTATTTCGGCATCGACCAACTCCTCGATGAGCAGAGCGCGCCCCGCATCTGGCGGCAAGCCAACGACCAACTAGCCGGCCCGCAACTGACCACCCAGGGCATCCTGAAAAAGTTCAAGGTCACGACCCTCTGCACCACCGATGACCCGGCCGACGACCTCAAGCACCACCAAGCCATCGCCGCCGCCGGCCTCGCCACCGCCGTCCGGCCCGCCTTCCGTCCCGACAAGGCGCTGACCGTCCACCAACCGGCCCCGTTCAATGCCTGGCTCCAGCGCCTCGAACAGGCCGCAGACATGGACATCCCCAACCTGGCGGCCTTGCTGGAGGCCCTGCGCCGCCGCCACGACTTCTTCCATCAGCGCGGCTGCCGGCTTTCCGACCACGGCCTCAGCCAATGCTATGCCGACTTCTGCCCCGAAACGGCGGCCGCGGCCATTTTTGCCAGGGCCCGCCGCGGGCAGGCCGCCTCGCCTCAGGAGCACGCGCAATTCGCCAGCTTCCTGATGCTCTGCTTTGGCCGGCTCAACGCCGAAAAAGGCTGGACCCAGCAACTGCACCTTGGGGCCTTGCGCAACAACAACACCCGCCTCCTGCGCCAGCTCGGCCCGGACACCGGCTTCGATTCCATCGGCGACCTCCCCCAAGCCGCCGCCCTGGCGGCCTTCCTGGACGCGCTCGACCAGGAACAAGCCCTGGCCCGGACAATTATCTATAACCTCAATCCGGCCGATAATTACGTCTTTGCCACCATGCTCGCCAATTTCCAGGACGGCGCGATTCCGGGCAAAATCCAGTTGGGCCCCGGCTGGTGGTTTTTGGACCAGAAAGAAGGCATCGAATGGCAGCTCAACGCCCTTTCGAACCTCGGCCTGCTCTCCCGCTTCGTCGGCATGGTCACCGATTCCCGCTCCTTCATGTCCTATCCGCGCCATGAGTACTTCCGCCGCGTCCTCTGCCACCTCATTGGCCGCGATGTCGAGCAGGGCGAAATCCCCAACGACCACAAGCTGCTCGGCCCGATGATTCGCAATATCTGCTACGGCAACGCCCAGCAATACTTCGCCCTCCCCACCGGCCAGGCCGGCGGCCCAGCCCCCGCGCGCCAGCCCGCTCGGCGCCAGCCTCGCCCCACCCGCAGCGCCGCACGGCCTCCCGCCCGCGGCGCCGCTCAGGGCTGATTGCAATGCGAATTGGAATGAATGCCCGCTCCATTGCTCGGCCTTCCGCGGCGACGCCAGGAACAAAAACCCCGCCAAATTTCCCAATCCAGCCAACCCAGCCAATAGAGCCAATGGAGCATTTGGCAGCCCGCCGCCTCACTCGAATGACAAATTACCATTACTCAATGACCATCGCTCAATGAACCGCCGCCCCTAGCGGCGTCACGGGTGGCGGTTCAATGGTAATTGAGTATTGAGAAATGGTAATTTGTCACTGAATCCCGATTCCGAATCGGGAGGGGGCGCACTACGTAACGACCTGGAAGGCGTAAAGAACGCGGTAGTCCCGATTCGGAATCGGGATTCGGAGCCGCGCGGCTGCGTGGACGCGTGTAGCGGGGCGTAGTAAGAGCGCCCGTACCCCCAGGCATGGGCCGCCCCTGCGGACCTGGGACGTGTTCCGCTGGCCGCTGGCCTCTGGCCGTCTTTCGGTGCCGGGATTTAACGATTCTACCCTAGGTGCTCAATGGCTACAGGTGCAAACCGAACCGGGCTAGCCGCCGCGCCGCTTTGAGCTTGCGCCGGCCAAGTCTGGCAGATTAGCCTCAGCCATGATTTCGCTTCGCGGGCTTAACCGGTCCTTGGTTCTAGCGGCGGTGTTTTTGACCGGCCTGATGGCCGGCCGTGCGCGGGCGGCCCCCAGACAACTCCTGGCGGGTCATCGCCCGGCTGCGGCGGCGCAAGCCCAACCGGTCGGACGGTTGCCGGGCGAGTTGCGATTGAACCTGGCCGTCGGTTTGCCCCTGCGCAACCGCCAGGAGTTGGCGGACCTGCTGGACCAGCTCTACGATCCAGCCAGCCCAAGCTACCGACAATGGCTGACGGTGGAGCAATTCACCGAGCGGTTTGGCCCAACCGAGCAGGATTACCGGGCGGTGCTCGCCTTTCTTGGGGCCCAGGGCTTGGAGATTACCGCCACTTTTCCCAATCGGATGCTCATCGATGTGGCCGGCACGGTGGCGCAAATCGAGCGGGCCTTCCACGTGGCCCTGCGGCTTTACCCGCACCCGGCCGAGGCGCGCTCCTATTACGCGCCCGACGCCGAGCCGGCGCTCGAACTGGCGGCCCCGCTCTTGCACATCAGCGGGCTGGACAATTACATCCTCCCGCGCCCGGCCAGCCTGCGGGTGCGGCCCCCGGACCAAGCCAGTGGTGGCAGCCCCTGCGGCGGCTCAGGACCCAGCGGCTCCTACTTGGGCAAGGACTTTCGGGCCGCCTATGTGCCCAACGTCTCCCTCACCGGCGCCGGGCAGTTTGTCGGGTTGCTCGAATTCGACGGCTATTACGCTTCGGACATTGCCGGCTACGTTTCGCGGGCCGGGCTGCTGACCAACCCGCCCTTGCAGATTGTGCTCATGGATAGATTTTCCGGCCTCCCCGGCTCAGGTAATGCCGAACCGGCGATGGACATCGAGTTGGTCACTTCGATGGCGCCCGGCTTATCGGGGATTATTGTTTATGAGGGCACCCTGGCCGACGACCTCCTGGGCCGCATGGCGACGGACAATGTCGCCAAACAACTGAGCGGGTCGTGGACGTTTGCCAGCGACTCCACTACGTCGCAGATCTTTCAACAGTTTGCCGCCCAGGGACAGTCCTACTTCAACGCCTCCGGCGACAGCGGGGCTTATGTAGGGGGCGTTAGCTCACCCGCCGACAACCCTTACATCACAATCGTCGGCGGGACCACCTTGACCACCACTGGGCCGGTTGGGAGCTGGGTCTCGGAAACGACCTGGAATTGGTATAGCACCGGGAATGGTCCCGGGGCCAGCAGCGGCGGGGTCAGTACTTCCGTGGCCATCCCGCCTTGGCAACAAGGCATCTACATGGCTATCAACCGGGGCTCGAGGACCATGCGGAATCTCCCCGATGTCGCCATGGTCGCGGACGACGTCTTTGTCATCGCCGACAACGGCCGGCAGGAGACTGTCGGGGGCACCAGTGTGGGGGCTCCGTTGTGGGCGGGATTGATTGCCCTGGTCAATCAGCAAGCCGCCGCCGCCAGGCAGCCTTCGGTCGGTTTCATCAACCCGGCCGTCTATGCCCTGGGCAAAAGCAGTTCCTACACCAACGTCTTCCACGACATCAAGACGGGCAACAACACGAACCCCAGCAGCCCCAACCTCTATTACGCCGTCGCAGGCTATGACCTCACCACGGGCTGGGGCTCGCCCGCCGGCACGAACCTGATCAACGCCCTGGCGCCGCCGCCTAACGCGCGGGTGGTCACGCTCGCCGGCGCCACGCTCGCCCTGGAGACCTGCACCCCCACCAACGGCACAATCGACCCGGGCGAAACCGTGGTCGTCAACGTCTCCCTCCAGAATGTCGGCGGGGTGAACACCACCAACCTGGTGGGCACGTTGCTCAGCAGTGCCGAGGTGTTCGCACCCAGCGGGCCGCAGACCTATGGCGCCTTGGCTGCCAGCGGGGCGGCGGTCACCCGCCCCTTCTTTTTTACTGCCAGCGGCCCCTGCGGCGGCGCCATCAATCCCGTCATTCAACTCCAGGACGGTTCCGCCGACCTCGGCACGGTGTCGTTCAGCTTTCCGTTGGGCGCCCCCGTCAACGGCTTCACCCAGACCTTTGATGGCGTTGCCGCTCCCGCCCTGCCGGACGGTTGGACCACCGCCGCGTCCGGAGCCGGCACGAACTGGGTTACCTCCAGGACCATCCGTGACACCGCCCCCAACGCCGCCTTCATAGCCTCGACCGCCTCGCCGGGCGTCAGCGAACTGATCTCGCCCCTCATCCCCATCGCCACCGCCACCGCCCAATTGACCTTCCGGAACTGGTACAATATGGAGAGCGACACTGCCAGTTCGGTCAATGCTTATGACGGAGGCGTGCTGGAGATCGCGATTGGCGACGGGCCCTTCATCGACATTCTGGACGCCGGCGGCAGCTTCGTTACGGGCGGTTACACGCGCACCATTGACCCCACCGACGACAACCCGCTGGACGGACGCCAAGTTTGGAGCGGCCTCTCGGGCACGTTCATTACCACCACGCTCAATCTGCCCGCCTCCGCCGCGGACCAGAACATCCAGCTCAAATGGCGCCTCGGCATGGACACGGGCAACGATTTCGGGGCCTCCAGTTGGGCCATTGACGGGGTGGTCATCCAGGACGGTTTTACCTGCTGCAGTCCGGCCGTCGGCGCCGACCTGGCCATCGCACAGAACCCCCTGTCCAATCCCGCCATCGTCGGGCAGGATTTATACTACCTGCTCTCCGTGACCAACTCCGGGCCTGCGCCCGCGTCGAACGTGACCCTCACCGATACGCTCCCCAATAACGCGACCTTCCTGGCCGCCTCGCCGGGTTGTGTGAACCTGGACGGAACGGTTGTTTGCGACCTCGGCTTGTTGCTTAACGGCGGCAACACCAACCTGTTCATTCTCGTGTCTCCGAATGCCGAAGGGCTGCTCACCAACATCATTGTCGTTGCCTCCTCCGCCTTGGACACCAATCCCCTGAACAACACCACTACCCTCATCACTCCCGCCTATGCGCCGCCGGCCATTTCCGTCGGGCCGACCAACCAGGTCGCCCCGCCGCAGGCAGATGTCAGTTTCGCGGTGGCCGCTTCCGGCACGGCGCCGCTGAGCTACCAATGGACTTTTTGGGGCACCAACCTGCCCGGGGCCACCGCTGCAGTGCTCTGGTTGACCAATCTGCAGGCCAGCCAAGCGGGCAGTTATGCCGTGGTGGTCAGCAACCTGGTAGGTTCGATTACCAGCGACCCGGCCAGCCTCAAAATCGCAGCCCCGCCCGCCATTTCCTTCCCCAATCTCCCCTTCGGCTCAGCCAGTGTGTCGCTCCTGCTCAACAGCGTCACCGGGTTGAATTACACGCTCGAGTACAAGGACTCGCTCCTCCAGACGCAGTGGCTGGAGTTGCTCCCCGCGGTGCCTGGCAGCGGCGGCCCGCTCTTGCTCCAGGACACCAATCCCCCGGCCCTGCCCGCCCGCTTCTATCGCGTGCATTGCCAATAGGTAACAAGGGGCGCATCCTGAGACTGCTCCCGAGCGCGGGCGGAAGCCCCTCCCCCCTCCCATGCGCTCGGAGCGCATGGGGGTGTTTGCGAACGGCGAACGGCGAACGGCCCTTCCCCTCTCGCGTCCCGCAGGGCGGGATGGTTGATTTTTCGACTTTACCCAGGGCGGTCCCGACGTGTCGGGACTCGGAGCGGGACGGGCAGAGTGGAATTGGTGGTCCCGCTCCAGGCGGGATCGGGATGCCCCCGTGTAAACATCAGAGAATATTTTTCTCGACACTTCCTTCGCTTTGTGATGAAAAATAGTGCGATCACAGATTAGAAATCAGCAAGCGACCGTTAGGGTTTGCTGCTTTCGTGGCGATCTTGTTCGGCAGCCAGTTGGTTATGGAATTGGCAGTGGCAATTGCGAGCTCGGCTTCAGGCGGGCATGTATGGACGGCTCACCATCCCAGATTCCATACCTGCATTCGGCGCTTGACCCCCATGCCCATCAAACTCACAGGTCCTTTCTTTAATCCAGAACCTATGAAATCACCAGGGAACCGGGCAGGCGTCCAGGGCCAATTGAAAAAGCTCCTCGGCCAGAAGCGTCTTTTAACGTCATTGCGATCAGGAACCAATTCTGCCCCAGGTCTCATGCAAAAACAAGCTCCGAAGGCGAGGCGTAATTCCAACATTATTCTCTGGCACCCCTCCGGGGTGCGACCGTCAGTCCCGATTCGGAATCGGGAGCCCGGTGGTCGTTCCCCCTCTACCCTGAACGACCACCGGCTACCTTCTGCCAACCCTCCGGGTTGGAGAAAATCGGAATTTGTTTTTGCACCGGCGCTTACCCGCGCAGCGTCAATGAAGAGGCGGCGCGGCAAAGAGCAATTTCTATCAGCTAACAGTTCCAGCAAATCGAAAACTATGAAAACAGAAACCCTCACTGCGAGAATCACTTGCCCGAAGACGGTGGCCGGGCGTTTGAGAACCGCCTGCGCCACAAGCCTGCTGCCGCTGCTCTTGCTGTTGACGGTGCCTGCCGTGGTGCAAGCCCAATTCAATTACACGACCAATAACGGCAGCATCACCATCACGGGATACACCGGTCCCGGCGGGTCCGTGACCATCCCCGGCACGATCAATGGCCTGCCGGTCACCAGCATCGGGGACCAGGCGTTCGCTTGGTGCGCCAGCCTGACCAGCGTTACGATCCCCAACAGCGTCACCGGCATCGCGTGGGCCGCGTTCTATGGCTGCACTAGCCTGACCAGCGTCACGATCCCCAACAGTGTCACCAGCATCGGAGGCTATGCGTTCTGGAACTGCTCCAGCCTGACCAGCGTGACGATAGGCAACAGCGTCACCAGCATCGCGGGCGACGCCTTCTCTGGTTGCACCAGCCTGACCGGCGTCACCATCCCCAACAGCGTCACCAGCATCGCGGGCGACGCCTTCTCTGGTTGCACCAGCCTGACCAGCGTCACGATCCCCGACAGCGTCACCAGCATGGGGGCCGACGCGTTCTATTGGTGCACCAGCCTGACGAACGTCACGATAGGCAGCAGCGTGACCAACATCGGGAGCGGGGCGTTCTCTTGCTGCACCAGGCTGAGCGCGATAACGGTGGATGCGCTGAGCGCCTCCTATGGCAGTGTGGATGGGGTCTTGTTCAACAAGAGCCAGACGACGCTCATCCAATGTCCGGGAGGCAAAGCCGGAAGCTACAGCATCCCCAGCGGTGTCACCAGCATCGGGGAGCGGGCCTTCCTTTACTGCCCCAGCCTCACCACCGTCACCATTCCCAACAGCGTCGCGAGCATTGGGGACGACGCGTTCTTTTCCTGCAGCAGCCTGACAGGAGTCTATTTTCGGGGTAACGCTCCCGCCGTTGGTCCCTCTGCGTTCGACCAGGACAACAACGCAACGGTCTATTACTTGCCTGGGACCACGGGCTGGGGTCCGACGTTTGCCGGTCTTCCGGCCTTTCTGTGGGACCCGCTGGTGCAAGCGGGATACACGACCACAAACGGGACGATCACCATCACGGGATACACCGGTCCTGGCGGGTCGGTGACCATCCCCGCCACGATCAATGGCCTGCCGGTCACCAGCATCGGGGACTCGGCGTTCATTTACTGCACCAACCTGAGCAGCGTCATGATCCCCAACAGCGTCACCAGTATCGGGGACTGGGCGTTCGATGGCTGCACCAGCCTGGCCAGCCTGACGATTCCCAACAGCGTCACCAGCATCGGGGAGGGGGCGTTCGAGTGCTGCAGCAGCCTGACCAGCGTCACGATAGGCAACAGCCTCACCAGCATCGGGGCCGCGGCGTTTGCTTGGTGCTCCAGCCTGACCAACGTCACGATCCCCAACAGCGTCACCAGCATCGGAGGCTCGGCGTTCTGTTGCTGCACCAGCCTGACCAGTGTCACGATTCCCAACAGCGTCACCAGCATCGGGGACACGGCGTTCGATTGCTGCACCAGCCTAGCCAGCGTGACGATTCCCAACAGCGTCACCAGCATCGGGGGCGGGGCGTTCGCTTTCTGCCCCCTGACCAGCGTCACCATCCCCAACAGCGTCACCTACATCGGGGACTCGGGTTCCTTTGGTCCGCCGGGGGCGTTCCAGGGCTGCTACAGCCTGACCAACGTCACGATAGGCAACAGCGTCACCTACATCGGGAGCGCCGCGTTCGCTCGCTGCACCGGCCTGGCCAGCGTTACGATCCCGAACAGCGTGACCAACATCGGGGAGGGGGCCTTCTCTGGCTGCACCAGCCTGACCAAGGTCTCGATAGGCAACGGCGTCACCGGCATCGGGCAACAGGTGTTCTCTGGCTGCACCAGCCTGGCCAGCGTCACGGTCCCCAACAGCGTCACCAGCATCGGGGAGAGGGCGTTCGCTGACTGCACCAGCCTGACCAGCGTCACGATCCCCAACAGCGTCACCAGCATCGGGGAGAGGGCGTTCTCTGGCTGCACCAGCCTGACCAGCGTCACGATAGGCAACAGCGTCACGAGCATCGGAGACTATGCGTTCGATTCCTGCACCAGCCTGACCGCGATCACGGTGGACGGACAAAATGCGTTTTATAGCAGTCTGGCTGGCGTATTGTTCAACAAGAGCCAGACCACGCTCGTCCAATGTCCAGGGGGCAGAGCCGGACCATACACGATCCCCAACGGCGTCACCAACATCGGGGGCTTGGCGTTCTTTAGCTGCGCCAGCCTGAGCAGCTTGACGATCCCCGACAGCGTCACCAGCATCGGGTGGGGGGCGTTCCTATACTGCACCGGCCTGACCAGCGTCACGATCCCCGACAGCGTCACCAGCATCGAGGACTACGCGTTCCTTGGCTGCACCTGCCTGACGAGCGTGCATTTCAAGGGTAACAGCCCCAGCTTCGGGGTGGGTGTGTTCGGCCCCGATGTTTACAATCCGCTTGACCCCGCGACGATCTATTACTTGCCTGGGACCACTGGCTGGAGCACCAACTTTGCCGGTCTTCCCACCGTGCTGTGGAACCCACAGGTGCAGACCAGCGATGCCAGCTTTGGTGTGGGGACCAATCAATTCGGGTTCACCATCACCGGGACCAGCAACCTGGTCATCGTGGTGGAAGCCTGCACGAATCTGGCCAATCCCTCTTGGTCGCCCGTGGGAACGAACACCCTCACGGGCGGCTCGTCCTATTTCAGCGATGCCCAGTGGACGAATCATCCTGGCCGCTTCTACCGCCTGCGCTCGCCGTGAAGCGCGGGCAGGCAGTTGGTTTCGGCCACCGCAGCAGCGCCCGGTTCTGGCCGAGCTGCCTGGCCTTGCCGCCGTCGCCCATCGGAGGGCGGAGGTGGACAACGCAGACATCCTGGGCGGCGGCCATTTTCAGGGCAATGTCCGCGCCTGGATTTCAGATTTGAGATTTCAGATTTCAGAGCTTTGGGCATTGCGCGCGGGTCGGTTTTGGAGTGTGGGGCGGCGCTGGATGTGCTGCTCTCCCAAGGCCAGAGCGAGTTGGGTGTGGTCGCCTGCGGGAAAGAGCGGCGAGGCAGAATTCTTTCGATGCGCGTGGGGTTAATCAAAGCCAATTCTGACTGGGGGCTGCAGGAGGGAGACTAGGAAAGATTAGGATTAGGATTAAGATTAAGATTAAGATTGGGAGGGACCACCCAAAAAAGTGAAATGCCCCCATGGCGGGGGGCGCCAAATTGGGATGGCCAGGTTGATGGGAACTTGTTAGGACTTGCAGCGTGAACCGACTAGCAGGCAGTCAAACCCTCTCCCAAACCCAGCTATGAACTCATCACGCCAGCCGCTGACCCGCTCAATTCCCTTGTTCCACTCGCCTCCCTCACCTCATTTAACCCACGTAACCTTTGTAACGCTTGTAACTTTTTTGACCTTTGTAACCGCATCGGCCGTGCTGGCGGCGGACAAGTTGGAGGCCGGTTTTCGCCACCCGCCGCCCTCGGCGCGGCCGTGGGTTTATTGGTTTCCGCTGGACGGCAACATCAGCAGCAACGGCATTACCCTGGACCTGGAGGCCATGGCCCGCGTCGGCGTCGGCGGCGTGCTCTACATGGAGACCGACCAGGGCGCGCCGCGGGGCCCGGCGGCTTTCGCCGGCCCGCTCTGGCGCGACCTCTTCAAGCATATCTGCGGTGAGGCGCGGCGCCTGGGGCTGGAGGTGAATATGAACAACGACGCCGGCTGGTGCGGCAGCGGCGGGCCCTGGATTACGCCGGAGCTTTCGATGCAGCGGGTCGTCTGGACCGAAACGGCGGTCAGCGGCCCGAAACGCTTCGAGGCGGTGCTGCCGCAGCCGGCGGCGGTGAGGGATTATTACCGGGACATCGCCGTGTTCGCCTTCCCCACGCCAGCGAGCAATTACGCGTTGCCGCACCTGGCGGGCAAATCGGCCGCGACCGCCGAGGAGATTCCCCTGCGGGCCGCTTACCCGGCGTTGCCGGCGGAGGCGACGGTGCCGCGGGAGCGGATCGTGGACTTGACCGGCCAGTGCGACCAGGCCGGCCGGCTAGTGTGGGAGGCGCCGGCGGGCAATTGGACGCTCCTGCGCCTGGGGCACACGACCACGGGCAAAGACAACCATCCCGCCCCAATTGCCGGGCGCGGCCTGGAGTGCGACAAGCTGAGCGTCGAGGCGGCCGAGGCGGCATTTGCGGGCCTGATGCAGAAGGTCATCGCTGATTCCAAGCCCCTGGTCGGGCAGGGCAAGACGCTGGTCTCGACCCACATCGACAGTTGGGAGGTCGGTTCCCAGAACTGGACGCCCAAGTTTCGCCAGGAGTTCCAGCGGCTGCGCGGCTACGACCCTTTTCCCTACCTGCCGGTCATGGCCGGCCACGTGCTCCAAAGCCTGGAAATCTCAGAACGGTTCCTTTGGGACGTGCGCATGACGGTCAATGACTTGCTGGTGGACCATTACGCCGGGCATTTCCAGGAAATGGCCCGCCGCCACGGCCTCCGGCTCTCGATCGAGGCTTATGACGCCGAACCGGCGGACGACCTGACCTACGGGGGACGCGCGGACGAGCCGATGGCAGAGTTTTGGTCGTGGGCCAAGTTCGGCGCGGCTCACAGTTGCACCGAGATGTCTAGCGCGGCGCATGTTTATGGCAAGCGCATCCTTGGGGCGGAGGCCTTCACGGCCACCGACGCCGAGAAGTGGCAGGGCTACCCTGGCAATATCAAAGACCTGGGGGATTGGGCGTTCTGCGAGGGCATCAACCGTTTCGTCTTTCACCGTTACGCCCTCCAGCCCTGGACCGACGCCCGGCCCGGCATGTCGATGGGGCCCTGGGGCCTGCACTACGAGCGGACCCAAACCTGGTGGGAACAGTCGCGGGCCTGGCATGAGTACCTCGCCCGCTGCCAGTTCCTGCTCCAGCAGGGGCTGTTCGTGGCCGACCTCTGTTTCCTGGAGCCGGAAGCCTCCCCGCAGCGCTTCAAGTCCCCCGTCAAATCCGGCCATGACCGGCCAGGCTACAATTTCGACGGCTGCCCGCCGGAAGTGGTGCTCACGCGCATGGCGGTCAGGAACGGCCGGCTGGTCTTGCCCGACGGGATGAGCTACCGGTGGTTGGTGCTGCCGCAGGCCGAGACGATGACCCCCCGCCTGCTGCGCAAGGTCAAGGAACTGGTGGCCGCCGGGGCCACGGTCGTCGGCGCGCCCCCCATCAAATCACCGAGCTTGAGCGGCTATCCGCAATGCGACCAGGAAGTAAAGGCCCTGGCGGCTGAGTTGTGGGGAACCGGCGACCCGCCCGCGGAAATTACGGAGCGTCCGTTCGGCAAAGGCCGGGTGTTTTGGGGCGGAGAGTTCCGGCCAAAGTCCCTTGCGCCGGAAAGCACCGAGCGGTCGTTGGGCTCGGCGCGGTGGATTTGGCGCAAAGAGGGCAATCCCGCCGTCGCCGCGCCGCCGGGCAAACGCTACTTCCGCCGCCTGCTCACGCTCGCGGACGGCAGCCGCGTCGTTTCTGCAACCCTCCTCATGACCGCGGACAATTCCTTCGAATGCTGGGTCAATGGCCGGGCCGCCGGGTCCGGGGAGGACTTTAACCGCACTTACCAGATGAATGTCACCTCCCTGCTCAAGCCGGGCACGAACTTGATTGCCGTCGCGGCCGTCAATGGCGCCGATGCTCCGAATCCGGCCGGCCTGATTGGCCTGCTGCGCATTGACTACGGCGCCGGCCACTCGGTCGAGGTGCCTACCGACGCTCGGTGGGAGGCGGCGGAGACCGTGCCCGCCAATTGGCGGACGGAGGCGGCAGCGGCGGACGGCTGGGCCGCGGCAATGGAACTCGGCCCGCTCGGCATGTCCCCTTGGGGCGACATCGCCACGGCGGACGCGGGCGCCGATCCCATTCCGGATGTGAGCATTCTCTGCCGGTTGCTGGAAAAGCAGGGCGTGCAGCCGGATTTCAGTTGCCAGACCCGGAATGTTCCCGAGGGCCTGCGCTATATTCATCGCACGATTGACGGCGCGGAGGTCTATTTTGTGGCGAACAAGAATCCGCAGCCCGAGCAGGCGCTGTGCATGTTTCGCGTGAGCGGGCGGCGGCCGGAGCTGTGGTGGCCGGACACGGGGGAGATCGAGCGGCCGGCGGTGTATGACGAGGCGGGCGGCATTATCTCCGTGCCCATTCACCTGGACCCGTACGGCTCGGTCTTCGTCATCTTCCGCAAGGGCGCGCCGGTCGAGCGCGACCGCATTGTCCTGGTCTCCACAACGGGCAATGCTGCAACGGTGGTCGAGACTACGGGAGTGCGGCCAGCAGGCCTCGAGGCGGAGTGGCGCGCCGCCGCTCCAGCCGCCAGGACCCTGCAGTTGACGCGCGGCCCGCATGGCCGAATCGAGGCGCTGGTCTCCGCGCCGGGCGGCTACACGCTCAAGGCCGCCAGCGGAAAGGCGCTCAACTTTGAAGTCCCCGCCTTGCCCTCCCCCGTCGAGATTAAAGGCCCCTGGGAACTGCGCTTTGCTCCAAACTGGGGCGCGCCGGAGCGCGTAACGCTCGACCGATTGATTTCCTGGAGCGAGCACAGCGAGCCGGGCGTGAAGTACTTCTCCGGCAGCGCCACCTACTTCAAGGCGTTCGATCTGCCGACTGGCCTGCCGGGGCCGAACCGCCGCTTGTACCTCGACCTGGGCAAGGTCGCGGTCATGGCCCAAGTGAAGCTCAACGGACAGGACCTGGGCCTGCTGTGGAAACCGCCCTTCCGGGTGGACATCACGGGGGCGGCCAAGCCGGGCGCAAACGCCCTGGAAATCAAAGTGGTCAACCTCTGGATCAACCGGCAGATTGGCGACGAACAACTGCCCGAGGACACCGACCGCAACCCGAACGGGACGTTGAAATCGTTGCCGATGTGGCTCCAAGCGGGCCAGCACAGCCCGACGGGCCGCTATACCTTTACCAGTTGGCGCTTGTGGAAAAAAGACGACCCGCTCGCCGAGTCCGGACTCCTTGGTCCCGTAAGGATAGAGGCGGCGCAGAGCGTGACCATTGATTAGGCCTTGACCCAGACGGCGCGCCCCAGCCGGCATGAAGTCCGAAGAGATTCGACATGCGGAAGTTCGTCCCGTCGGAAGAAATGGCCCGCGCAGCAAACGGGTCTGCGTCCCCGGGCGGGACGCTTCCTGGTTTGGGCTGCCACCCTATCGAAATCAACTCTGAGCCCGAGCACATCCATGCGCTTTTTCGCCTGTGGCGCCCTTTCAGGGCGCGGGGCGGGCGGTGGGAATGAGGCCCCAGGGCATCGGCCTGCCGGCCTCAGCCCTGGGCTGAGTTCTGGCGGCCCGTTGGGCCGCGACGCGGACCGCGAACGGCGACGCATTCCATCGCCTATCATTGCAGTCTGACACTAGTCTTATGAACCGAACTGCAACGTTGGTTTTTCTGGCCTTGGCCACGGCCGCTCGCGTCGTCTCCGCCGCCGACGGGCTGGACTCCGGCTTCCACCATCCTCCCCCGGAAGCGCGGCCCTGGGCTTATTGGTTTTTCATGGACGGGAACATGAGCCGGGCGGGGCTGACGGCCGACCTCGAGGCGATGGCCAAAGCCGGTCTGGGCGGCGGGCTTTTTCTGGAAGTGGATGTCGGCATTCCGCGCGGGCCGGTGCAGTTCATGAGCCCCCAATGGCAGGAGCTTTTCCGCCACGCCGTCAAGGAGGCCCAACGCCTGGGCCTGGAGCTTACCCTCAACGCCGGCCCAGGCTGGACCGGCAGCGGGGGACCGTGGATCCGCCCCGACCAATCGATGCAACACCTGGTCGCCAGCGAAACCAACGTGACCGGCCCCGCGCGTTTCGAGGCGCTGCTGCCCAAACCGGCCCCGCGCCAGCCCTTCTTCGGCGAGGGCACGCTGACCCCGGAACTGAAAAAGGCCAGGGACGAGTTCTACCGTGACGTGGCGGTGCTGGCTTTCCCGACGCCTGCCGGCCAGCAACGGATTGCCGATAGCGATGAAAAGGCGCTCTACCTGCGGGCGCCCTACTCGTCGCAACCGGGCGTTAAACCGTTCCTGCCGGCGCCGGCGGAGTATCCCGCGCTGCCCGCCGGCCAGTGTGTCGCCCCCAATCGGATCGTGGACCTGACCGGCAAGTTCTCCGCCGAGGGACGGCTCGCCTGGGACGTGCCGGCGGGCAACTGGACCATCTTGCGTTTCGGCCGCCGGACCACCGGCCAAACCACGCGCCCGGCGCCGCTGCCGGGCCTGGGTTTCGAGTGCGACAAGTTCGACCCGGCGGCGCTCGACGCGCAATATGCGGCCTTCGTGGGCACGCTCCTGCGCGGCCTTGGGCCGCCCCAGGCCGGCCGGGCGGGTTGGACCATGCTGCACATCGATAGCTGGGAAATGAGCGCCCAGAACTGGACGGCGCGGTTTCGCGAGGAATTTCAGCGGCGGCGCGGCTATGACTTGCTCCGCTATCTGCCCGCCCTGACGGGCCGCGTGGTCGAGAGTGTGGAGGTCTCGGAACGTTTCCTTTGGGACCTGCGGCAGACGGCGCAGGAGTTGGTCGTGGAAAACCACGCCTTGCACCTCAAAGAACTCGGCCGCCGCAACGGTTTCGGGCTGTCCATCGAGCCTTATGACATGAATCCTTGCGCCGACCTGAGCCTGGGCGGCGCGGCCACCGTGCCGATGTGCGAATTCTGGGCCAAAGGCCACGGGTTCGACACCGAATACAGTGCCTTCGAGGCGGTCTCGATTGCCCACACGCTCGGGCGGGGGATTGTGGCCGCCGAATCGTTTACCGCCGACGACAGCGAGCGGTGGCTGCTCTATCCCGGCGCGCTCAAGGGCCAGGGGGATTGGGCCTTGTGCGCGGGCATCAACCGGCTCGTGTTCCATCGCTACCAGCACCAGCCCTGGCTGGATCGCTGGCCGGGCATGACCATGGGGCCTTATGGCGTCCATTGGGAACGGACGCAGACCTGGTGGGAGATGGTCGGGGCCTACCACCAATACCTGTCGCGCTGCCAGTTCCTGCTGCGGCGCGGCCTCCCCGTGGCCGACATCTGCTACCTGGCGCCCGAAGGCGCCCCGCACGTCTTCCGGCCTCCCACCTCTGCCACGCGCGGCAACCCGCCGGACCGGCGGGGTTACAACTTCGACGGCTGCGCCCCGGAAGTGCTGCTGCATGGCGCCAGCGTCAGCCAGGGCCGGCTGGCGTTTCCGGGCGGGATGAGCTATCGGGTGTTGGTCTTGCCGCGCTTCGACACGATGACGCCGGGCCTCTTGCGCAAGCTCAAGGAACTCGTTGAGGCTGGGGCCACGGTCATTGGCGCGCCGCCCCGCAAGTCGCCGAGCCTGTCGGATTACCCGGCTTGCGACCTGGCGGTGAAGCAGTTGGCGGCGCAACTGTGGGGCGAGCCGGCAGTCGCGGATTCGGCCGGCAGCGGCGCCAGGCCGCCCCAAGGCGCGACGCCGGGAACTGAAAGACACCTGGGCAAAGGCAAAGTCGTATGGGACGCCGCCGCCGCCGAAACCGGGAGCCTGGCCTCTGGCGCGCCCAAGGCGCTGGCCCAGGCGCGGTGGATCTGGCATCCTGAGGGCAACCCGGCGATTGCCGCCCCCGTTGGCCGGCGCTATTTCAAACGCGACCTGGTCATCCGCCCCGGCCTCGAGGTCCAGTCCGCCCTGTGCTTCATGACCGCGGATAACAGTTTCCAATTGTGGGTGAACGGGCAATCCGCCGGGACCGGCGACAATTTCCACCAGGCCTACCTGACGGACGTGGCCGCCTGGCTCAAACCTGGAACCAACGTCTTGGCCGTGGCTGCCGAAAACGGTGGCGCTCAACCCAACCCGGCGGGCCTGATCGGCTCGCTCGCTGTCCGCTTCAAAGGCGGTCAACCGCTCGTGCTCCAAACCGATAGCCGGTGGCAGAGCGCGACCGCCGTGGACGAGGACTGGTTGACGAACCACGCGCCGGAACCGGGCTGGGGCCCGGCCCTGGAGCTCGGTCCGTATGGAATGCCGCCCTGGAACGGCGTGGTGGAACCCGCCGCTTTCCCTGAAGTCTATCCGGATTATGCCCTGGTCGAGGGCCTGCTGGCGAACATGGGTGTGCCGCCGGATTTCGAGGCTGACCCCTTCCTGCGTTACACGCATCGGCGCGACGGCCAGGCGGATATTTATTTCCTGGCCAATCCAGAGGCGCGCCCGCTCCAGGCCACCGCGACTTTCCGGGTCAGCGGTCGCCAGCCGGAACTATGGGACGCCGTCACTGGCGAACAACGCGAACTGCCGCAGTTTGCGGCGCGCGCCGGCCGCACCGTGGCGCCCTTGCGCTTCGAGCCCCATCAATCCTTCTTCATTGTCTTTCGCAAGGCGGCCAAGGGCCGCCTGGCGTCGGCGACCAACTTCGCTCAGTCACGGCCCTTGCAGGCAGTGAGCGGCCCCTGGGACGTGGCTTTCCAACCACACCGCGGCGCCCCCGAGCGGGTGAGGTTCGAGACCCTGGCCGACTGGTCGAAACATCCGGACCCGGGCGTGAAGTACTTCTCGGGCATTGCCACTTACCGGACTCAATTTGAGTCGAGCGGGCGGCACGCGAGAGTCTTTTTGGAGCTTGGCGACGTGCAGGTGCTGGCCAGCGTGAAATTGAACGGCCGCGACCTCGGCACGGTCTGGACCGCTCCCTTCCGTGTGGAGGCGACCAGGGCCCTGGAGCCCGGCGCCAACCGCCTCGAAATCCGCGTGGCCAACCTCTGGCCCAATCGTCTCATCGGCGACGCCGGCTTGCCCCCGGACCAGCGCGTGGCCTGGACCACTTGGAACCCGTTCAAGAAGGACTCACCGCTGCTGCCCTCGGGCCTGCTCGGACCAGTCCGCCTGGTGGCTGAAGAGTAGCAGTAATTCCAACGAGCGTTCAACCCTGGAGAGCTGCCGAGGCCGGGACGCCTGGCGCGGGCAGAAATCCTGGCAAGCGGCTAATTGACCCGTTCGGCAATGGGGCAGCGGAACATCCGCTTCTTCATCCAGCGGACCGCCAGCAAATCGTGGAAGGAGGCGAAGAGCCGGTTCCACACCCCGTAATGGGTCTGGCCGGCGAAACGGGGATGGTGGGAGATGGCGATCTCGGTGACCGTGAAGCCTTCGATCTTGAAGAGCGTCGGCATAAAGCGGTGCATCCCTTTGAAGAACTTGAGGTTCTCGACGCACTCCCGCTTGAAGGCGCGGTAGGTGCAGCCGGCGTCGCTGATCTGCTCCCCGGAGAGCCGGTTCCGCACCCAGTTGGCAATGCGGGAGGAGGCGATGCGCAGGAAGTGGTCGCCCTGGCCGCGCGTCTGCACGCGCGTGCCGCACACGCAATCATACTGCTTGAGGGCCTCCAGGAATTTCGGCAGGTCCTTCGGATCGTTCTGCAAATCGGCGTCGAGCGTGACCAGGTATTGCCCGCGCGCCGCCTTCAGGCCGGCCCAAATGGCCGCGCTCTCGCCGCAGTTCCGCGCCAACCGCTGCACGCGGATGCGCGCGTCGCCCCCCGCCAGTTCCTTGAGGATCGCCCACGACTTGTCGCTGCTGCAATCGTCGGTGATGACGACCTCGTAGGGCAGCCCCAGCGGCCCCACCGCCTCGCGAATCGCCGCGATGAGCGGGCGCAAGTTGCCCTCTTCGTTGTAACAGGGAATGACCAGGCTAAGCGCAGGAGCAGGAGTCATGCAGGCAAGTCCGACGCAAATCCAAAGCGGGAACGTCCAAAGGCCAGGGCCTGCCGGGCGCCTGCCTGTTGCGAACCACCTATTCGGAGCGCGGAGTTCATCGACAATGCAGTTCTTCGTTGTGCCGGAGGATAGACCACAACCCGCCGGCCAACCAGACAATTTCATAAATCGCTTCCTTCAGCCGGTCCAGCATGCCGAGGCGCATGACGGCGCAGCCGGGGGCCATGGCCCCTGCCAGCGTCCATCCTCCGGCCTTGACGCTTCGCCCAAAATGGCCGATAGTATTCTGGCTGCACGGGGGCGTACTGGTTTCGACTTGACAGGTGCGCCAGAGGCGGCATGCCGAGGATGGTTCGTTGGCCTCGTTAATCATCGGACCAAAACAA
>Ga0187870_1000170_pt1 | contig 86918 bp, 73 predicted proteins | sample June2016WEW_13_1_3_FD_132974 | JGI IMG/M metagenome (GOLD analysis project Ga0187870, IMG submission 132974) | Peatland microbial communities from SPRUCE experiment site at the Marcell Experimental Forest, Minnesota, USA - June2016WEW_13_150 | ecosystem: Environmental > Terrestrial > Soil >...
AATACGAAGCTACATTTCAACGATCAGAAAGCAGGGCCTATCGGTGATTGACGCTATCATGAATGCGTTTGAAAAAGACCTAACCCTAACAGACTGCCTTTCAAAATAGCTGAACAGTTACATCGTTTTTTCGGTGTGTGTCGCCATAGCGGGCGCATTCGCCGAAAGACAGACCATGATTATATGGAATATCGATACAAACTATGCACAGTGGTTCGAAGATCAGTACAAGCCATTTGAGCAGCAAAACAATGTGGATATCAAGATATCTACAGTTCCGTCTGAGGACTTCCACGTGAAGTTCATCTCGGCGGTTCAGGCCAAATCCCAAATTGACGCGCTGACGCAGAATGGACAAGACGTCCGTTGGATGGCGACTGATGGATTATTGAAAGATCTCACGAGCGCTGTCACCTACAAAGACAGATTTGTTGCCTCGGCGCTCATCCCCTACACCATTGGCGGAAAGCTTTATGGCATACCCTATGGCGCAATGAACACGAGCGCGCTTTATTACAACAAAGAAATCTTTGCCAAGTACAAACTGACTCCCCCAAAGACCTACGATGATCTGGTAAAAGTAGTCAGGGAGTTGAACAAAAATGGGATTTATGGAATCTCGATGGGTGGTGCCACTATCTACATGTGGCCAATGTGGTTCTTCCAAACCTTTGCGCAGACGTCTAGCAACAACTCTGATCAAGCGACGCGCGAAACCCTGCAGGGTAAGCGGAAGTTCACTGATCCGGAATATGTCAAATCGATGCAAGCCCTCTACAACTTCGGCAAAGATGGGATTTTCGAACCAGGCGTGAACGGCGTGGATGACAGGGGCGGCGCACAGGCAATCTTTACGTCCGGCAAGGCAGCCATGTTCTACGGCGGCACCTGGGAAATAGATGCTCTCAGAAATGCGGGAATGACCGCAGCCCAGCTCGGTATTCTCAAGTTCCCGAAAATAATGAACAATAGTATGCAGGTGCAAATGACTGGCGGGAGTGGGAATGCTGCTACGATTTACTCTGGTATCGATGCGAGCCGTCTCCGCCTTGCGGAAAAGTTTGTTGACTTTGTGACAAGCGACTCGATCGATCAGGCATATTGCGCGAAGGCAAAGAACCCCTTGGCGATCAATGTCAAGGTTGAGCTCAGCAACGCAGATCCGCTTGCCAAGCAGCTGAGGGATGAGTTCTTGCCGCACACCGTCACATTCCTGGACTGGACGTGGCCGCAGAAAATTGTGAGCGCGTTCCAAGAACAAATTCAGGCGGTGACAGGGCAGCAGACAACTCCAGAAAAAGCGGTGCAGGCCATCCAGAAGACCTATGACGATCTCGTGGCGGGAGGGTATCAGTTCAAGTAGGAGTAAGCGATTGCGCGTCCCGTCCGTGGCCGAAATCTTGCTGGTGGAAAAAATGAGTTGGACGGCGGGACGCATGTTTTCTCTGTGCCTCATCGACAAGGTGTGGGAATGCTGAGGACAAAAAACGATCCATATATTGCATACGCGTTTCTGCTGCCCGCCCTCCTTGTTTACGTCGTTTTCACATTATACCCATTTCTCTCGGGGGTTGTGATTTCCATGTATCGGTGGGACGGTGTCACACCACGTCATTTCGTGGGAATCGGAAACTACGTGCAGCTGGCCTTGGATAATCGTTTTCTGACTTCCCTTGGTCATAACGTTCTCTACGCTGTCGGGAGCGTGACCGGCAAGATTGTGCTCGGTTTCATTTTCGCTTTGCTTCTCAATGCCAAAATCCGCGGAATGACCATCTATCGAACCCTGTACTTCACCCCTGTCGTAATGTCGTTTGTCGCAGTTGGACTTCTCTGGAGGTGGATGTACAACCCGGTCTTTGGATTGTTCGATTTCATTCTCCAGGGGCTCGGCCTTACGCACACACCCGTCGGCTGGCTTTCCAATCCGCACATTGCCCTGTGGTCGGTCGTCATAGTGGATACTTGGAAATGGACCGGGTATCACACGGTCATTTTCCTGGCGGGTCTCCAAACGATACCCAATGAACTGTACGAAGCAGCAGAGGTGGATGGAGCTTCCCTTCTGCGGCGAATTGCGCACGTCACACTGCCGAGTATCCGATCAATCACTATCATCAACATCACGATTGCTCTTATGGGCGCCTTCAGTGTTTTCGATCCTGTCTATGTCATCACGGGCGGCGGTCCGTACAATTCTTCCGAAGTGCTTCTCACGTACATGTACCTCCGCACATTCAAGGAGCAGGAGCTCGGACTCGGGACGGCAATGGTCGTTGTGCTTTTCGTTATCGTCATACTGATCTCGTTGTGGCAGCAGCGCTTCATGAAGAGTGAGGATTAGTACCGTGGCTGGCTGCGCGGGGCAACATGAGGAGACCCTCCTTGCGTTCTAGAGCTGTTTCAAATCTCTTCGTGCATGTGGTCCTTATCTGTTTCGCGATCATCGTGGTCTACCCTCTCGTGTGGATGGTTTTTCTGTCATTGAAGAACCAACAGGAAATGTACATACGGATCTGGGCTCCGCCGCGCGTTTTCGAATGGTCGAACTATCCACGTGCATGGACAGTGGGAAACGTGGGTCTTACGCTTTGGAACACTCTTCTCCTCACCGCCGTATCCGTTTTCTTCATTTTGCTTCTGTGCTACTTCGCTGCTTATGCGCATGCGAGAATGAGATTTCCAGGGAGGAATGCAATAATGGTCGTCTTGGTGGCAACCATGTTGATACCCTCCCAGGTGATAATCATCCCTCTTTATGCTCTGGAAGCGTCTCTGGGCGTTCTCAATACTCGGTTGGGACTCATTCTGCCGTACATTGCCGGAGGGATCCCGTTCTCGATATTTCTTCTGACTGCGTTCTTAAGAACCGTCCCGTTCGAACTCGAAGAATCTGCATTCATTGACGGTTGTAAGCGGCCAGAGATAATTCAAAAGATAATATTGCCCCTTTCGCGGCCGGGGCTCGCAACCGTTATCGTTTTCCAGTCTTTCAGCATTTGGAATCAATACTTTCTCCCGCTCGTGCTCCTTCAGGATCCGTCGCTTCAAACCGTGACACTCGGTCTCATGGCGTTCAGCCAACAATGGGGGATGACGGATTTCCCGAGACTATTTGCCGCTCTTACCATCATCAATGTGCCCGTTATTCTATTGTACGCAGTTTTTCAGAAACAGTTCATAAGCGGCATGACGGCGGGGGCATTAAAAATGTGAAATCCAAATTGGAGGCGAGTGAAGTGAAATCTGCAACCATTACTCTTGAGAACAGCAACTTACGTATCGTATTGGACAAGAATACCGGGGCCGTTGTCCACATCGGGTGCGTACGAACGGGATGGAGCGTGCTTGACCGGGAAGAGCTTGGCTTATCGTTTCAACTCCTCGTTCCTACCAGGACGGCTGAAGACTGGCATACCAAGGGACGGCGAAACGTCATTGCCGAAGGAACGCGGCAGCCCGCTCCTTTGGTTCAAGAAGATAAGAATGGCAAGGGCGTCACATTCAGGTGGAACCAGATTGTCCTTTCGAACGGCGAGGAAGTGGACATCGCAGTGGAGTGCCGCGTGCATGCGAGTGCGGAGGATATGACTTTTTCAATGAAGATCGAGAACAAGTCCAGCCATTTCGTCGAGAACGTCTCGTACCCGTATTTCGGCGACATCGCGGCACAACGGTCACGTGAACCGTTAAAGACGTTCTTGTATCAATACGGCACGGCACAAGAATGGTCATTGCGACCAGTTTACGACAACATGCGCGGCTACTATGGGACTGACTACCCCACGCAGGTAAGTGAAGGTCTCGCATATTGCGGTGCGCCCATGTCCCCGTTCATCCTGCTCCGGTCGCCTTCACACGGGCTCTATGTGGGCATTGCGAGCCCGAGCACGGAATTAGTCGCATGGCAAACCGAATTACGGCCCGGTTACTCAAGCTCAATTGACAATCGCGTACCCGAGACTCCTCAGATTGGAGGTAAGGACGTTGGGATACGATTTGCAGCCGTGCATGTTCCGTTTGTCGCCCCAAACGAAACGCGAGAATTGACCCCTGTCATGGTTCGAGCCTTCACCGGATCGTGGCACGCAGGTGCCGACATCTACATAAAGTGGCGCAACTCATGGACGAAACGACCAGAGACGCCTCCCTGGGCTGTGGAACCTCACTCCTGGCAGCAAATCCACATCAATTCCCCCGAAGACGAATTGCGGCGTCCGTTCACTGAATTGGTCGAGATCGGCGCAGAGTGCGCCAAACGCCGCGTTCGCGCCATTCAGCTGGTGGGCTGGAATGATGGGGGACAGGACCAGGGCAACCCGTCGCACGATCCGGATTCGCGGCTAGGCACCTTCGACGAGCTGAAGACTGCGATTGCCAGGATCCAGGAACTTGGCGTAAAGGTCGTGCTCTTTTCGAAATTCACCTGGGCCGATCGAGCCACAAAGCAGTTTCGGGAGAAGCTGCACCATCTCGCAATCAAGGATCCCTACGGCGACTACTATGTGTATCAAGGGTATCAATATCAAACAAGCACGCAATTCTTGGACATCAACACGAAACGTCTTGTGCCCATGTGCTTTCTTTCCGGAGAATATCTTGAAATGTGCAAAAGCGAGTTCAAAAAAACATTGGACCTTGGAGCCGATGGAATTCTTTATGATGAGTGTCAGCATCATGGACAAGCGCTCCTTTGCTTCGATCTTTCTCACGGGCACCGGTACGGTGCTCCCGTTTATGCAAATGACCGATACTTAATTCAGCTGTTTCGCGAGCTGGCGGCTCAGAGAAAACAGGAGTTTTTGTTTGCCGGTGAGGCGTGCTACGACTGGGAGCTCGAAACCTACAGTCTTTCCTACCACCGGAGCTGGAGCAAGAGTCACATTCCTCTCATGCGCTATTTGCGGCCCGAGGCCCAATTAATGACGGCGATTACCGGTTTTGCCGACAGAAATATGATTAATCAGTGCCTTCTGTATCGATACGTGATCAGCTATGAGCCTTATCACTTCAAAGGTATGTTGGGCGATTTCCCTGCCACCGTTGAATATGGCACTACGATGGATGCCCTGCGCACGGAGTTGAGGTCATATCTATGGGACGGTGAATTCCGCGATACAGTCGGTGCGATTGTGCGCAGAGACGACGGGTCCTTACATCATCCCTATTCGCTTTTTCAAAGGCGCTCAGATCGCAAACGAGCGGTGGTCGTGGCAAACTACGACGAACACGAGGCCAGGATAGTATCGTTGACTTTAACCGAAAACGGTGTTTTGAAGCGCTATCGGACCGTAGATGACAGGGAATGGCGCTCAACTGACGGGCAGATACGACTCGATCCTCAATCAGCAGCCGTCGTTTTGGAAGAGTGAGGTGGTCGAGAAATGTGGGCTCGTTCCTTGAAAACGTCGTGGCGCGATGGAAGGCATGCGGTGCCGGCCGGTTCCCGCGATGAAATGACATGAGCCAGCGATGGTGCACGAGACCGGCGGCTTAAACCATATGATCGACGCGGCGGGGGACCAATAAGGAGCGCACATGAAGAACGACAGAGCCATTCGGGATGCTTTCGAAAAGGGCGCCGGCATCCTGCGCCTGGCACCCACCTTTGTTCCGCGGAGGTTCAGCCAGGCGGGGCGGCGGCTTCGCCTGCATCCCGACGACTATTACGCCCTTGGCACGGTACGCGGATCCATCAAGGAGAGGTGGTTCTCATCGGTCATCCCCGCCATGAACGGGCCCCTTGCACCCGGCGACGAAGGGCTGAGCTACGTGGCGCCGACGGATCGGCGGCAAGACCTCTTCCTCTTCAAGGACGCGGTAGACGAGCTGGGGGCGGAGATCATCGGCAGAGAGCTCGCGCAAAAATACGGCACGTGGCCCATGTACTCAAAGTTCTTCGACTTCGCGCTGCCGTTATTCCACCATCTGCACCTGGACGACACGGCAGCAGGGAGGGTGGGACGGATCGGCAAACCCGAAGCCTACTATTTCCCGCCACAGCTCAACAACCACCTCGGAACCTTCCCCGTCACCTATTTTGGCTTCGATCCGGACGTGACGCGCGAGAAGGTCCGGGAGAGGCTCCTTGCCTATGAACAAGGGGACAATCGGATCACGGAGCTCTCCCGCGCCTATCGCATCGAGCTCGGCACGGGCTGGTACACGCCGCCGGGGGTCGTCCATGCGCCCGGCTCCGTCCTCACTTATGAGCCCCAGTGGAACTCTGACGTGAACTCGGTCCAGGAAAACATCACCTCGGGAGAGGTGTACTCAAGGGACTTCCTGGTGGAGAACGTGCCGGAAAACCGGAAGCAGGACATCGATTACGTCATGAGCCTCATGGACTGGGAAAAGAACATCGACCCCCGCTACAGGGCTCACTACTTCCGGCCCCCGCTTGCCTGCCCGCAGACGCAGGACGGACTCTCTGCGACGTGGGTGGTGTACGCGAACCCCTATATCGGAGCCAAGGAAACCACGGTGCTCCCCGGCAGGTCTGTCACGGTGAAGGAGGCGGCCGCGTTTGGCTGCATCATTGTGCAGGGCTTCGGCGGGTTCGGCCCATTCGACGCGGAGGCGGCAGGAATGCTCCGCTTCGGCCAGCTCTCGGGAGACGAGTACTTCGTGAGCGAGAAGACGGCGCGGGACGGTGTGAAAATCACGAATGCGAGCAGGTGGGAGCCAATGGTCATCCTGCAGCACTTCGGTCCGAACAACGGGGAAATGCCCAAGGAGGTGCAGGCCTGAGCCTTGCGGGCTTTGGAGGTTCCCGCTGAGATACTCCCCCAGAAGGAGGGTCCGCTTCTGGGCGCAGGACGAACAGAGAAAGAAGCTCTTGCAGCCCACGGCGTCGTGAAGAGCGATTCCACGTTGCAGGCGATCAGATTCGTCTAGAACTTGAACACCCCCAGCAGCGCGGTTGTCATCCACGGCACATAGGTGATGACCAGGACCGCGGCAAGCATGACGAGCTGGAAGGGAATTACGTCCCGGTAGATCTGGATCACCGGTTTCTCGAACCTGTAGGAGGCAAGGAACAGGTTGAGGCCCAGCGGCGGGGTCACGTACCCCAGCTCGAGATTGGCCAGGAAGATGATCCCCAGGTGCACGGGGTTGATGCCATACGCGACGGCCAGCGGGGTGATGAGCGGCACCACGATGGTGATGGCGGAGAAGATGTCGATGAAGAATCCCTTGATCAGGAGAACCAGGTTCAACAGGATGAGGAACACGTAGGGCGAGTGCACGTAGGCGCGAAGCCATTGCGTGAGCTGCTGGGGGATCTGCGCATCCACGATGTAGTAGGACAGCCCGCTCGCGGACGCAAGGATGATGAGGATTCCCCCCAGGATCACCACGCTCTTCAGGAACAAGGCCGGCAGCTGACGGATCTTCAGGTCCCGGTGGACTACGACCTCCAGGAACAGTGCGTAGATCACGGCCACCGCCCCCGTCTCCACCAGGGTCGTGATGCCGCGCAGGAACAGCGCGAGGATGAGGAACGGCAGGATGATCTCCCCGAGGGATTTCCAGAGAGCGGAGACGGCCTGCCGGAGATCAAGGGCGGTGCGCGGTACCTTGTCCTTCCGCGCCCTCCAGAACCCCATGGCCGCAAGGCTGAGGATGAGGAAGGCGCCCGGGAGGATGCCTCCGACGAACATCTGCTTGATGTTCGTGAGCGATACCACGCCGTAGAGGATCACGGGCAGGCTCGGCGGGAAGAGCAGGCCGATGCTTCCGGATGCAGTCAACAGGCCTCTTCCGAACCGTTCGTTGTATCCGCCGCCCTTCAGGATGAACAGCAGCAGGGTCCCCACGGCGATGATCGTGACGCCTGACGCACCGGTGAACGTGGTGAGGAATGCGCAGATGAGGATGCTCATGAGGGCCAGGCCCCCGGGAAGCCAGCCGAAGAGCGTCCGGAAGAGCCCCACCAGCCTTTCACCGGACCTGCTCTCCGAGATAATATAGCCTGCCAGGGTGAACAGGGGGATCGAGGGGATGACGTCCCCCGTGATCATCGTGAGGGCCTGGTTGGCGGCGGTTTCCAGCGCGCCGTCCGCGTGGAGGAAGAACAGCAGCGCCAGACCGCCGACGAGGACGAAGATCGGCCCGCCGAGGAAAACACTCGCGACCAGCACGATCACAAGAGGCAGGTACAGCGCGGAAAGGACAGGGGCGACCGTGGCCGCGAATGCAGGTCCCGCTGTGGAAAGCCATGCCGCCACATGAGACCCGCCGGGCAGAAGCGCCTGCAGGGAGCTCACCAGGGGCGTCCATCCGATGACAAGGCCGAAGGGCACACCCAGCAGGGCGATCCATCTGCGGCCGCTTCCCGGGGCGGGCGTCAGAACGAACCGGAGGGTCATGAAGCCGAAGCCGATGGGCATGATCAGCGCCGCGATCCGGATGGGGATGAACCCGACCCGTTCCGACGGGTCAAAGCCGGAGAGCACGAAAGAGAGGGCGGAGGCGGCTTGCACGGTGCAGATGGCCACCGACACGAACGAGGTGCCCGCGGTCACCCACAGGCGCGCCCTCTCCGGTATCCTGTCGATCCCGATGCTCAACGACAGGTGGCTTTTTTCGCGCGTGGTGATCATGGCGCCGGCGAAGGAGATCCACAGGACAAGGTAGCGGATGTAGTCATTCGAGGCGCGCAGGGTCGGAAGCCCGAGCGCGCGCGCAACGATGGTGAGGGCGAGGATCAGGGTGATGAGGATGAGCAGGGCCGGCGTGAATGCATTCTCCGTGACGTGGACGGCTTTGCGCAAACGTTCTTTCAGCATCCCGGTGAAGGTACCCGCGGTTGCGGGGAACTTCAAGACGGCATTACCCTGAGCCTGTAGCCGACGCCCGGTTCGGTGACTATGAGCTCGGGCATCTGAGGGTTGGATTCGATCTTTTTCCTCAGGCCCGTGATGTACACGCGCAGGTAGTTTGTTTCTTCGTCCATGTGCGGGCCCCATACCTCCCTGAGGAGCTGACGGTGGGTGAGGATGCGGCCCGCATGCTGCACGAACAGGCGCAGGAGCCCGTATTCCGTGGGAGTGAGCTTCACCGTCTCTCCCGCCACCTTCACTTCCCTGTCCAACAGGTCAACGGAGAGCCGGCCGGTGGTGAAGACGGCTTGAGCCTCCTGAGGCGCGTGATGGCGGATCGCCACCTTCATACGGGCGATCAGCTCGCCGGTGTTGAACGGCTTGATGACGTAATCATCCGCCCCGACGTCCAGCAGATGCACGATATCCTCCTCCGCGTTCCTCACCGAGAGAATGATCACGGGGATCGTGGACCATGAGCGGAGCTCCGCCAGGACCGCGGCCCCGTCCTTGTCAGGAAGGCCAAGGTCCAGCAGCACGAGGTCGGGCTTCTTGCCCAGCACCATCTGCAGGCCCTCCCCGCCCGTGGCCGCCTCGTGCACGGCGTATCCCAGCTTCTCCAGCGCGACGCGCAGGAGCCTGCGGATCTGCACCTCGTCGTCTATCACCAGGACGCTGGTCACGTGGACTCCGGGCGTGCCGGATCGGCAACTGCGGTGATGCTGTCCGGCAGGATGATGCTGATCGAGAGACCGCCCTTGCGGTTGACGTAGGCGTTGATGCGCCCCCCATGCGCCTCGACAATTCCCTTGCAGATCGACAGGCCCAGCCCGACTCCGCCCGTTGCCGCCTTTTTCCCTCGAAAGAAGGTGTCGAAAAGGTGCGGCAGTTCCTCCGGACCCACCCCGGGCCCCGCATCCGCCACCGTGATCCCGATGCCGTTCTCGATCCGTTCGACGCCGAGCTGGATCTGCGTGCCGGCCGGGGTGTGCTTCGCGGAGTTGGTGAGGATGTTGGTGAGCACCTGCACCATGAGGATGAAATCCATGGATACGGCGGGAACCGATTCGTCGATGCTGATGGACAACGGGTGGTCTTTGGATTGCCGGCGCAGCGCGTCGGCCACAACTGACACCAGGTCGAAGATATCGGTTTCCGACCTCTTGAGCCTGAGCATTCCCGACTCGAGCCGGCTCATGCTGAGCAGGTTCTCCACGATCGCGTTCAGCCTGTCGGTCGCGGTGAGCGTTTCCGCGAGGAGCAGACCCCTGGTCTCGGGGTCCTCAGCCGTGGAGGCGTCCATAAGCGCCGTGATCGAGCCCTTGATCGCGGTGAGCGGCGTGCGCAGCTCATGGGAAACGGTGTTGAGGAGGACCCTGCCCAGGCGCTCCGATTCGCGCGCCATGAGGTTCCTGCGGTTCTCCTCCGAAAGGAACTCTCTCTCAATGGAAAGGGCGAGGGACCTGCCGAGCATCTGGACGGAATCCTCATGATCCTTCTGCCAGCTCTTTCCCTCTGCCAGGCTGATTCCCAGAACCCCGACCGCGGAGTCAGGGGTCAGCAGCGGGATATAATGGAACCGCGCCATGTGCAGGGTGTCCGTGTACCTTCCGCAGGGGGTGCGGCTGTCAAAGCACCAGCGCGCCACACCGAACTCCTTCTCATCGATTTCCGCGGTCTTCAATGCGCGCGCGATTCTCTCCAGGCCCTCCGCATCGTCCTTGAGGAATACGATCATCTCGGCTTCGATGTAACGGGAGATGTACTCAAGTCCCGTGTGCACGATGTCAGACAGAGTCCGGGGGAGGGAGAGCGCCTGGGAGAAGTCGAGGAGCAGCGACAACCTGCGCGCGCGCACGGAGAGCATACTCTGATTGGCGCGAATGCGCGACATGAGGAAGGCCAGGGCTGCCGCGGTGGCGAAATAGAGGAAGAACATCAGTATGTCTTCGAGCTTGCTGATGGAGAATGTGAAGCGAGGAGGAATGAAAAAGTAGTCCCACAGCAGGGCGCTGAGCCCTGCGGAAATGAGCACCGAAACTCTATTGGCGAAGAAAGCCATACCGATCACGGCCAGGAGATAGAGGATCGAGACGGAGCGATAGCCGATCACGGGGAGCGCGGCAAGGCTGATACCCGTCACCACGGCCACGGCAGACAGCATCTTGGCGAGCGACGCCCGTTCGGGGCGCAGGTAGGAGGAAAGAGCTACGCGGGGGCGGGAGAGGGTCGCACCCTTCTCCTGGACCACGGCCACGTCGATGTCCCCGCTCATCCTCAAGAGCTGCTCCGCGATGCTGCGCCTGTGGAAAGGGCGGGCCCGGCCGATCAGGCCGGACTTGCCGACAACGATCTCCGTGATGGCGTTGGCCCGCGCGAATCGGATGACGGCCAGGGGGACATTGTCCGATGGGATGGTCACCATTGCGGCGCCGAGTGAACGCGCCAGGTTCATGTTTTTCCGAAGCGACTCCTGGGCGGGATCACCCAGCGGCGTACCGATCTCGATGTACAGGGCCGTCCATTCCGCCTTCAGGTTGAACGCCCTCTGCCGGGTCCAGCGGATGAGGTGCGCCGAGTTCGGGCTCGGGCTGATTGCCACCAGGAGGCGCTCACCCGAGAACGGCGACACCTGCTGGCTGTGCTCCTGCGCGTAATTCGCGAGCTGATGGGTGACAAGGAGCGCCGTGTGGCGCAGTGCCATCTCCCGGAGGGCGGTCAGCGTGCTCTTTTTGAAGAAGTTGTCCGCGGCCGCCTGTGCGCGGTCTCCGAGGTATACCTTTCCCTCGGCAAGGCGCTTCAGGAGCTCTTCGGGGGAAATGTCGATCAACACGACCTGATCAGCCGTGTCGAAAACCGAATCCGGTATCCGCTCCACGATCGTGATGCCCGTGATCTCTTCCACCGTGTCGGCAAATCCTTCCAGGTGCTGCACATTGACCGTGGTGAACACGTCGATGCCGGCATCGATGAGCTCCAGGACATCCTGGTATCTCTTCCTGTTGCGCGCGCCGGGGGCATTGGTATGCGCCAGCTCGTCAACGAGCGCCAGGCCGGGCTTGCGCGCAAGAACCGCATCAAGGTCCATCTCCTGGAGCGTCTTCCCGCGGTACTCCAGGCTCATGCGGGGCACGAGCTCGATGTCCGCCGCCAGCTCGTCCGTTTCCCTTCTCTGGTGGCTTTCGAGGTAGCCGATGACGACGTTGAAGCCTTCTTCTTTTTTCTGCCTTCCCTCTTTGAGCATGGAAAAGGTCTTGCCGACCCCCGCGGCCATGCCGAAAAAAACTTTGAGCTTCCCTTTTCCGCTCTGCTCCCTTTCGGCGACGCGGAGAAGAGCATCAGGATCGGGTCGTCCTTCTTCAACCACGAGGGTCATCCTTTTGCCGGCAAGAGTACCGCGGCCGGGGCTTCTAGAAAAGGGCCGGGTTCAATGAGATGCCCGTTGGAGGACAAGGTATGCGTCGGAGCCTCTCACGTTTTCATTGCCTGCTGCCAGGTCGAGGGCTTTTTTTCCGCCACGGTTCTTCGCCTCGGCGTCCGCTCCGGCATCAAGGAGCAGGCCCAGCACCCGGGGGTTTGTGTTGAACTCCGCGGCGAGCATGAGAGGCGTCATACCCGACTCATCGCTCGCGTTCGCCTTGGCCCCCGCCCCAAGAAGGGCGCTGAGCACTTCCTCGTTTGCATTGTGCTGCGCGGCCATCATCAGAGCCGTTGTCCCGAAGAAGTCCCTGTCCTCGACCCGGGCGCCTGCGTCCAGGAGCGCACGCAGTGTTTTCGCACTCTTGTTGGAGCGTGCCGCGTACATGAGCGGGGTATCGTCTATCGAGTCCCTCTCCGCGACATGCGCCCCGGCGGCAAGCAACACCGACACCACGCCGGGGTCCTGATTGCTGCCTGCCGCGGCCATGAGCGGCGTGACCCCGAGCCTGTCGCTCTGGTCCGCGCGCGCCCCTTCCATGATCGCGGCGAGCACCTGCTTCGACGTGCCGAAGGCAGCGATGTCGTAGAAGCTTGTCTGGGCGGCCAGCAAAGTACCGAGAAGGAGCAGCACCGCGCACGCCGCGGGTTTCTTCATTTCTGCATGGGGAACGTCGCGTCGAGCGCAAGGTTCAGCCGGAGGACGTTGACGCGCGGCTCTCCGAGGAATCCGAGCTGCGGAGCCTCCTCAAACCGCTTCACCAATGAAAGAAGCTGCGCCGTTTTGTCTGCGGGGATGTGTCGCGCCGCGGACACCCCGGGCACCTGCAGCTCTGCTGCCTCGGGGCTGATGTGGGGGTCCAGGCCACTGCCGGAGGCGAAGAGCATGTCCATGGGCGGCTCCCCGGCTCCATGGGCTTTCTGCCAATCCGCCCTGTTCTGGGTGTATGCCTTTTTCAAGTCCGCACTCGTCCATCCCCAGTTGCTCGCCCCCGAAGATGACGGATCGTATTTGATGCTGGACGGTCGGGAGTGGAAGTAGGCGTCGGTGGAGAAGTCCTGTCCGATGAGGGCTGAACCGACGACCTTCCCTCCTCGCGTGAGGAGGCTTCCCTGGCTCTGATGGGGGAAGAACACGATGCCGACCCCATACATGAGCAGCGGGTACATGCCGCCCACGACGATTGTCCAGAAGATCGTGACGATGATTGCCGTTCGTACTGGTTTCATGCAATTTCTCCTCTCACGCCAGGCCCATTACGTGGACCAGGAGGTCGATCGCCTTGATGCCGATGAACGGGGCGATGATCCCTCCCACGCCGTAGATGAGCAGGTTCCTTCTCAGGATCCGAATGGCCCCGACGGCGCGGTAGCGCACCCCCCGGAGCGCCAGCGGGATCAGGGCTACAATGATGAGCGCGTTGAAAATGACCGCCGAAAGCACCGCGCTCTGCGGAGAGGCCAACTGCATCACGTTCAAGGCCCAAAGCGGTCCCACGCCCCCTGCTGCAGCGTATAAGCCAAGGAACATCGCCGGCAGGATCGCGAAGAACTTGGCCACGTCGTTTGCGATGCTGAAGGTGGTGAGCGCCCCACGCGTCATGAGCTGTTCCTTCCCCACCTCCACGATGTCGATGAGCTTGGTGGGGTTCGAATCCAGGTCCACCATGTTGCCCGCTTCGCGCGCCACCTGGGTGCCCGAGCTCATCGCTACTCCCACGTCGGCCTGTGCCAGGGCCGGCGCGTCATTCGTGCCGTCCCCGATCATCGCCACCAGATGGCCGCTCTTCTGCTCGGCGCGGATGCGCTCGAGCTTTGCCTGCGGCGTGGCCTCCGCGATGAAGTCGTCGACTCCTGCCTCTGCGGCAATCGTTGCAGCCGTGAGGGGATTGTCGCCCGTGATCATGATCGAGCGAATTCCCATCTTGCGGAGGTGAAAAAGGCGATCCTTGATGCCTCCCTTCACGACGTCCTTCAGGTACACGACACCGAGAACCTCTTTGTTGCGTGCCACTGCCAGGGGTGTCCCGCCTTCGGCAGAGATCTGGCTGACCCGGCCGCTCACTTCTGCCGGGAAGGTCCCGCCCGCGGACATGACCCACTCCTTGACCGCTTCCGCGGCGCCTTTCCTGATGCTCTTCCGCGAATCCGCGAAATCCACGCCGCTCATGCGCGTCTTGGCGGAGAAGGGCACGAACTTGCCCCCGATCTCCACCATGCTCCCGGCCTTGACTGGATAGTTCCTCCGGGCAAAGTTGACGATGGATCTGCCTTCGGGGGTCTCATCCGCAAGGGAGGCGAGCAGAGCCGCCTCTGCAAGGCTGTTCTCCTGCACCCCCATTGCAGGGTAGAAGGCCGATGCCATCCTGTTACCCATTGTGACGGTGCCCGTCTTGTCGAGCAGCATCACGTCGATGTCCCCGGCCGCATCCACTGCCCGGCCGCTGAGTGCGAGCACGTTCTTTTTTATGAGCCTGCTCACGCTGCTGATCCCGATGGCGGAGAGTAGTCCTCCGATCGTCGTCGGGATAAGGCAGACGAGCAGGGCGAAGAGAACCGCCGTTGTGATGAAGGCGCTCGTGCCTGACTGCTTGACGCTGTAGTCGGAGAAGAACCACAGCGTGCCGACCGCCGCGAGGAAGATGATGGAGAATGCGGAGAGGAGTATGAGAAGGGCGATCTCCCCCGGGGTCTTCTGCCGGGTGGCGTTCTCCACCAGGCCTATCAGTCGGTCCACGAAGGTCTTTCCCTGCTCCGCGGTGATGCGGACGATGATTCTGTCGCTGATGACCCTGGTTCCGCCCGTCACTGCGCTCCGGTCGCCCCCGGACTCGCGGATCACGGGAGCAGATTCCCCGGTAATTGCGGACTCGTCAACGCTCGCAATCCCTTCGATGACTTCGCCGTCTCCCGGGATCACATCTCCGGTTTCGCAGATGACCCGATCACCTACCCGGAGCTCGATGGAGGCCACCTGCTCCTCTTTTCCATTATGAGAGGCGAGACGCCGCGCGATGGTCTTGCTCCGCATGGCCCTCAGGGCGTCCGCCCGGGCCTTGCCCTGGATCTCGGCCATGGACTCGGAAAAGTTGGCGAAGAGGACCGTGAACCACAGCCAGATTGCGATCTGCAGGTTGAATCCGTCGAAGACCCCGCGCACCAGTCCGGCGATGAACACCACCGAGATGAACACGGAGCCGACCCAGACCATGAACATGACCGGGTTTCTGATCTCTTTCCGCGAATCGAGCTTGAGAAAGGCCATTCCCACCGCGCGGCTCAGGATGGGGAAGCTCCACAATCGTATTTCTTTACGCATCTATGTCTCCTTCAAGACGGCACACCCTAGAACACCATGCCCTTGAGCATGAGGAAATGCTCCAGGACCGGACCCAGGGTCAGGGCGGGGAAGAAGTTCAGCCCCGCCAGGATGATGATCGTGATGATAAGCAGGACGACGAACGTCGTGTTGTTCGTGGCAAAGGTTCCCACGCTTGGCGGGATGGGCGTCTTGGCGCCCAGGCTTCCCGCGATTGCGAGCACCGGCACGATGACGACGAACCGGCCGACGAGCATGGCCAGCGCGATCGTCACGTTGTAGAAGATCGTGTTGGCGTTCAAGCCCGCAAATGCGCTTCCGTTGTTGCCGACTCCCGACGAATACGCATAGAGGATTTCCGACAACCCATGAGGGCCTGCGTTGTTGAGGGACGCGAGTCCCACCTTCGTGACGACGGCGGCGGCCGCAAGGAACAGGATCGTTATTGTCTGACCGACGATCGCCAGAACCGAAAGCTGAACTTCCCGTGATTCGATTTTCTTGCCGATGTACTCAGGCGTGCGGCCCACCATCAATCCAGCAAAGAAAACCGTGATGAAGACGAAGACGAGCATGCCATACATCCCGGCTCCAATACCGCCGTAGATGATCTCTCCGAGCATGATGTTGATCAGCGGTATCATGCCTCCGAGGGGGGAGAAGCTGTCATGCATCGCATTGACGGAGCCGTTGGAAACCACCGTGGTGGCCTCCGCCCACATCGCGCTCGCAGGGATGCCGAGGCGAACCTCCTTCCCTTCCATCGATCCGTGGCCGCCGGTCATGGAGTTGAAACCGAGCTCCGCGACCAGGACCACGACCATGCCTATCGCGAAGACTGCTGTCTTCGCTGCGAAGAGGGCCCTGCCCTGGCTCTTGTCCTTCACCATGCGGCCGAAGACGAACGGGATGGCCACCGGCACGAGAAGGATCGCGATCCATTCCAGGAAATTGCTGAAGGGCGTGGGGTTCTCGAAGGGGTGAGCAGAGTTCACGCCGAAGAATCCGCCGCCATTGCTTCCCAATTGCTTGATGGCGATTTGTGAAGCGGCCGGACCCATGGGAAGGATCTGGTCCTTTCCCTCCAAGGTGATCCCATGCACGTAGCTTGAAAAATTCTGGACGACCCCTTGGGATATGAGGAGTGTCGCGAGGATGAGGGACAGCGGGATGAAGACGTACAGCGTTGTCCTTGTGATGTCCACCCAGAAGTTGCCCACGCCGGCAGCCGGCTCCTTTTGATTCGCCCCCTGGGCGGACGGCCGGTTCCTGATCCCGCGGATCAACGCAAGGGCCGCCGCCATCCCCGTTGCCGCGCTCAGGAAGTTGTGAACGGCCAATCCCGACATCTGGGAGAGGTAGCTGGCGCTCACCTCTCCGTTGTAGGCCTGCCAGTTCGTGTTCGTCATGAAACTGACGGCCGTATTCAGCGCGAGGTGCCAGGACATGTTGGGAATGTGCGCGGGATTCAACGGCAGCCATTGCTGGGTCATGAGCAGCGCCATGAGACTGATGAATCCGAACGCGTTGAAGATGAGGAGCGCGGCGAGGTACTGCTTCCAGTTCATCTCGCGCTCGGCACGGATCCCGCTGATCCGGTAGATGCCTCGCTCAACCGGCGCTAGAAATGAGAGGATGTGCCGTTCACCTTCGAATACCCGTGTCATGAACTTCGCGAGGAACGGGGCGAGCGCAAAGACGACACCCAGGGACACGACCAGTTGAACCCAGTTTGCGGTAGTCATGGTTGCCTCCTAGAACCTGTCCGGACGGACGATGGAGTACACCAGGTACACCAGGAGAAACACTCCAAGGATGCCCGCGATGATCAATTCGATACTCATGCGGTAATCATAGGGAGGCAGCGGCGCGAAGGGAATTTCGAGCGCGCTAAGGTTTGGTGAGTACACATTAAGAAAGCGCTAATATTGCATGAGCAGGGGGGAGACGGAGCGGCCACCCGCTTCGATTGAAATCCGTCGTCGTACACGTTATATATAGCCTCATGTCATCCGCCATCCGCGCGGTCATCTTCGATTTCGGAGGCGTGCTGGGCCTGCCGCAGGACCCTGCGCGGGTCGCGACCATGGCCTCGCTCTGCGCGCTCACCCTCGAGGAGTTCCAGACCGCCTATGGTCGTCACAGGCGCGAATTGGACAGGGGAACGATGTCCGAGGAAGAGTACTGGGGCCGGATCCTGGAAATCTGCGGAATTGCGGCTGACCCGGACCTTGTTGCGCGCATTGAGCGCGAGGACTCCCTGGGATGGACAAGGACCAACAAGATCGTCGTCGATTGGGGCGCTGAGCTGCGAGCGGCGGGGTATCGCACAGCGATACTTTCAAACATGCCTGCCACAAAGCTCTCCTTCATGCGCGCCAGCGGCTCCTTCGGCTGGATCAACGACTTCCAGCCCGCCATCTTTTCCTGCGAATTCTGCCTGGTGAAACCCGAGCCTGCGATCTACCGGCTCTGCCTGGACAAGCTGGCCATTGATCCCGACAAATGCATCTTCCTGGACGATGTGCTGATGAACGTGGAGGCTGCCCGGGCTCTCGGCATCCACGCGCTTCACTTTTACTCTGCGGCAGCGGTTGCTCGCGCGCTCCATGAGCGCTGGGGGCTCCCTGTCGAAACGCTCAATGGGGGACGCGGATGAGTGACAATGCCAATCGGAATGGGAAGCCGAAGCTGAGCTTCGGCCTGCGCGTGAAAATTACCCTCACCTTCCTGATCGTCGGAGCCGTGGTGAGCGGGGTGCTCGCATGGTCGATGTACCGCATCCTCAACCAGGGACTGTTGAGCCAGGTCCAGACACGGGTTCTGGACCTCGCTCAACTGGGCAGCCGGCTGGTGGATGTGGATGCCCTTGCCCGGCTGGTAAGCAAGATGGGTCCCGACCTCCTTCCCGAGCAGGTCGACAAAGTGGAAGGCTCGGCGGATTTCCGCGCCGTCTCAGATGTGTTGAACGAGGTGCGCGGCGTAGAGCACGAGCTGGTTCACTATATCTATCTCTTCGCTCCGACTGCTGACCCCAACAACGCGCTCTACGTCGTGGACGGCGACGTTCTTGCCGACGAGGCGCGCCAGAAGGCCGGTGAGACAGTGGAGGGGGAGATCTCCCACTTTGACTCGACGTTCGACCTCAGCACCTTTCCTGTGCCCCGCCGCGTCCTCGCGGCAAAGCGCCCGCTTGTGGAGGACCACTGGTCGTACGACCCCGACTTTCATGTGAACTCGATCTCCGGTTACGCACCCATCTTCGGCCGTCACGGCGAGCTGCTCGCTGCCCTGGGTATCGACATGGTCGACACGGACGTCCGTCTCATCCTCTCCAACGCCACGAGGGTCGCACTGTACGTGATCGGCGGTGCCCTCATCATGACGGTCGTGAGCTCGATCATCCTGGGAACGCTCTTCACGCAGGGGATCATCTCCCTGGACCTGGTTGTGCGCAAGTTCGACGGAAAGAACCTCGATGAGCGCGCCGATGTGCGTTCCCGCGACGAGGTAGGGAGGCTGGGAGTCAGCTTCAATGCCATGGCGGACACCATCCAGCAGTACAGCGTTCGGATGGAAAATCTCCTGGGAGCGTACGGCCGTTTCGTGCCCCACGAGCTTCTTCGCCTTATCGGCAAAGGCAGCATCCTCGACGTGAAGCTGGGAGACCAGAGCCAGAAGCACATGACTGTCCTGTTCTCCGACATAGTCGGCTTCACCAGCCTCTCCGAGACCATGTCCCCGGTTGAAAACTTCAATTTCCTCAATTCTTATCTCAGCAGAATGGGGCCTGAAATCCGTGCCCACCAGGGCTTTATTGACAAGTACATAGGGGACGCGATCATGGCGCTGTTCCCCCAGACGGCGGACGACGCCCTCGCCGCCGCCGTCAGCATGCACGAGAGGCTGCGGGAATACAACGTGCACCGGCACAAGAGCGGATACCAGCCCATCGAGATCGGCGTCGGCGTGCACGCGGGGAACCTGATGTTCGGCACCCTCGGGGAGCACGAGCGCATGGACGGCTCGGTCATTTCGGACACGGTCAACCTGTGCTCCCGGCTGCAGGGTCTGACCCGGGTCTACGGGTCCGCGGTTTTGACGACCGGCCGGACGCTGAAGACCCTGCACGATCCCACACGGTTTCGCTGCCGGTTCATCGATCGGGTGAGGGTCCGGGGACGGAAAACGCCGATCCTGCTCTTCGAGGTCCTGGACGCCGAGCCGCAGCAGCAGCGGGAGCGAAAGCTGTCCTACATGTCCGATCTCGCGCGTGCGCTCCGCTCTTACTACGGCAAGGAGTTTACCAAGGCATTTGCTATGATTCGCGAACTCTTTGAACGCAACCCCGAAGACGAGGTCCTTCGAATATATCGAAAGCGCTGCGAGCTCCTGGTGAATCTCGGGGCGCCTGATGACTGGCAGGGCGTGGAGGATGTCGACTCGTACAACTAGTGCTGATCTTATGTCGTTGTGGAATATACAAGTAGCAGCATGATCGAATCGTGACAAATCCAGGCATTCTTTCCAACTTATATTGACATTTTCATCACGAAATGGTATTGGTTATATTGTGAATTAGTTCACAATATAACTCAACCTGCACTGAGGCTTTCAAGGATTCTTTCAGGGGGATTCCATGGAAATGACAGAGCAAGCAAGACCCATCGAAGAAGTAGTCGCCAAGTATCCCAAGGGCCGGGAGCACCTTATCTCCATTCTACAAGAGGTCCAGGCAGAGTACGGATACCTGTCCAAGGAGAGCATCAACAGGATATCAGACTACCTGGGTCTGCCCTCCTCGAAGATCTTCGGTGTGGCAACTTTCTACAACCAGTTCAAGCTCAGCGCACCGGGAAGAATCCAGGTGGCAATCTGCCGGGGAACGGCGTGCCACGTGAAGGGCTCGCTCAACCTGCTGGACAACTGCCGTCAGCTCCTCGGAATCGAGGTGGGCCAGACTTCGAAGGACGGACTCTTCTCCCTTGAGACGGTGGCCTGTCTCGGGTGCTGCTCGATCGCCCCCGCAATGATGGTCAACGGCAGGTTCTTCGGCCGCCTGGACAAGAAGATGCTGGAGGAGCTGATCGAAAAGTGGCGCGCCGCGGGGAGGGTCGAGGAATGAGCAAGGTATTTATCGGCATGGGGACCTGCGGCCTGGCAACGGGCGCGGGACAGGTGAAGACTGCGGTGGAGAAATGGGCTGCTGCCCGCGCGGTCAATATCGAGATCACCGCCACCGGCTGCATCGGGTATTGCAAGGCGGAGCCCATAATGGATGTGGTTACGGAATCCGGGCATCGGGTGTCCTACAGCAATGTCACCCCCGAGGTTGCAGGTTTCATCCTGGACGAGGTCCTTGTCAGGAAAAACTACAGTCTCGACGGCCTCCTGGGACAGTTCCGAAACGGGAAGTCCCCGCTCCCCGGCATTCCCCTGCTGGATGAGCACCCCTATTTCAAGAAGCAGGTGAAGTACGTGCTGCGCAACTGCGGCGTGATCGACCCCGAGTCAATCGGGGATTATCGCGCGCACGGCGGCTTTCAGGGTTTCCAGAAAGCACTCGGCATGACCCGGGGGCAGGTGATTCAGGAAATCACCCGGTCGGGGCTTCGGGGCCGCGGCGGCAGCGGATTTCCGGCGGGCAGGAAGTGGGAGCTCGCCCTTGCCTCCAGAAACGAAAAAAAGTACGTGATCTGCAATGCCGACGAAGGGGACCCCGGCGCGTTCATGGACCGCTCGATCCTGGAGGGGGACACCTACGCGGTGCTCGAGGGCATGATGATCGCCGGCTACGCCATCGGGGCCAACGAGGGCATCATCTACTGCCGCGCCGAGTACCCGCTCGCAATCGGGAGGATCAGGAAGGCCATCGAAGTCCTGAAAGCTGAAGGTTTGCTGGAGAAGCCGGTCGGCGCGTCCGGTTTCCAGTTCCAGCTCCGCATCAAGATGGGCGCCGGCGCATTCGTCTGCGGCGAGGAGACAGCGCTCATGGCGTCCGTTGAAGGAAGGCGCGGAATGCCGCGGCCCCGGCCGCCATTTCCCTCAGTGGAAGGTCTTTTTCAGAAACCCACGATCGTGAACAACGTGGAGACCTTGGCCAATGTCTCCCACATCATGCGGGAAGGCGCCGAGAGCTTCTCCTGCATGGGCACGCAGAACTCCAAGGGCACAAAAGTGTTCGCCCTCACGGGAAAGATCACCAACGCGGGGCTCGTCGAAGTCCCCATGGGCATCACCCTGCGCGAGATCGTCTTCGACATAGGCGGCGGCATCCCCGACGGTAAGGCGTTCAAGGCCGTGCAGATAGGCGGGCCCTCGGGCGGATGCATCCCGGCCGAGCACCTGGACATCCAGATCGACTACGAGTCGCTCAAATCAGTGGGCACGATCATGGGCTCGGGCGGACTGGTCGTGATGGACGAGGACACCTGCATGGTGGACATGGCGCGCTACTTTCTTTCGTTCATCACCTCGGAGTCGTGCGGGAAATGCATCCCCTGCCGTGAAGGCACGCAGAGACTGTATGAGATCCTCGATTCCATCGTCTCGCCCTATTCCAGCATGAAGAATGAAACGGAGAACCTGCTGCGATTCAACCGGGTCCTCAACATGGAAGGCCTGGCCCAGGTGATCAGGGACACGTCTCTCTGCGGTCTGGGCCAGAGCGCGCCCAACCCGGTCCTCTCGACCCTGCGCTTCTTCCGCAAGGAGTACGAGGCGCACATCTACGACAGGAAGTGCCCCGCGCACCAGTGCAAGGGCCTGCTGACCTACTCGATCGACACCAACGCATGCACCGGCTGCACCCTGTGCGCAAAAAAGTGTCCGAGCGCCGCCATCGTGGGAGAGAAGAAGAAGGTCCATTACATCGTTGATGAGAAGTGCATCCGCTGCGGGACCTGTCTCGATGTCTGCCGCTTCAACGCGGTGTCGGTGAACTGAGAGGAAGGAACGATATGGTCAATCTCACGATCAACAACAGGAAGCTGGCGTGCAAGCCCGGATGCACCATCCTCGAGGCCGCACAGGAGGCCGGGGAGAAGATCCCCACGCTCTGCCATATCAAGGACGTCTTCCCCAGCGGCGCCTGCAGGATGTGCGTCGTGGAGGTCAAGGGCAAGCCCAATCTCACACCCTCCTGCGCGTTTCCCGTGGAGGAGGGCATGGAAGTTCAGACACGGAGCCCGCGTGTCATCAACGCCCGCCGGACCATCATCCAGCTTCTTCTGGCCAGCCACCCATTCGACTGTCTCACTTGTCCGAAGAACGGCTACTGCGAGCTGCAGTCACTAGCGTCGGAGTACGGAATCGACAGGGTGCCTTTCCAGGGAAAAACCCGGCACCACTACACGGACTTCTCCTCCCCCTCGATCATCAGGGAGCCGGATAAGTGCATACTCTGCGGACGGTGCGTAAGGATCTGCGAAGAGATCCAGGGTGTTGCCGCCATCGACTTCACGCACCGGGGCTTCAACACCATGGTGCTTCCTCCTTTCGAGATGGACCTGAGCGAGACGACGTGCGTGAATTGCGGCCAGTGCACGCTTGCCTGCCCGACAGGCGCCCTGCACGAGGTGCGTGCCCTGGAAAAAGTCATGCAGACCCTTCAGGAGGGGAAGAAGTACCTTGTGGCGCAGGCCGCCCCTGCTATACGCGTCTCTCTTGGCGACTTCTTCGGGCTCCCGCCGGGAGCAAACGTCACGGGCAAAGTGGCGGCCGCGCTGCGCCGAATCGGCTTCCGCCAGGTGTTCGACACCGATTTTGCCGCTGACCTTACCATCATGGAGGAAGGAACCGAGCTCGTGGAGAGGATCACGAAGGGGGAGAAACTGCCCCTCTTCACTTCCTGCTGTCCGGCATGGGTCAAATACGCGGAGATCTACTACCCCGAGCTCCTGAAAAACATCTCCACGTGCAAGTCCCCGCAGGAGATGATGGGCGCCACCATCAAGAGCTACCTGGCCAGGAAGCAGAATATCGACCCCAAGGATATCTTCGTGGTCTCGGTCATGCCCTGCACCGCCAAGAAGTTCGAGGCGCAGCGGCCCGAGCTTTCCTCGGAGACGGGCATCGCGGACGTTGACGCGGTGATCACCACGCGACAGCTCAACAGGATGATGCAGGTTTTCGGCATCGACTTCGCCAGCCTCCCTGAGGAGGAATTCGACAAGCCGTTCGGCGCGCCCACGGGATCCGGCGACATATTCGCCGCCTCGGGCGGAGTCATGGAGTCGGCCCTGCGCACCGCCTATCACCTTCTCACAGGAAAGGACCTGACGAAAGTCGACTTCGAAGACGTGCGCGGCATGAGCGGGGTGAAGGAAGCCCGGCTCACGATTGGGGATCGGACGCTGAAGATCGCGGTTGCCAACCGTCTTTCCAATGCCCGCAAGATAGCGGAAAGGGTGAAGGCGGGCGACTCGCCATGGGACTTCATCGAGATCATGGCCTGCCCCGGGGGCTGCGCAGGGGGCGGCGGGCAGTTGTTCGGCTACGACCCCGAGAGGGTTGAACAGCGCATCAAGTCAATCTACGCTTTGGACAAAAGCCGGACGGTCCGCATGTCTTACAAGAACCCGGCCATCACGGCCGTGTACAAGGAGTTTTTCGAGGCTCCGGGATCGCACAAAGCCCACGAGCTGCTGCACACCGACTATGCGCCGAGGGCGGTGCACCGGTAGCGCACAGAGAGCGCCCAGGAGGGCCGCGAGATAAATGCGCCCCAGGGAGGTCGCAGAAGAAATGCGCCCAGGAAGGTCGCGGTGATGGTATCCGTCTACACGGTCGGAGAGATCTGCAAGAAGTGCTACTCCTGCGTCCGGTCCTGCCCGACCAAGGCCCTGCTTGTGCGCGGCGGGCAGGCCGACATCATCGAGGACTTCTGCATCTCCTGCGGCTATTGCGTCAATGTCTGCTCGCAAGGCGCCAAGCGCGTCGTTTCCTCGCTTCCCGCCGTGCGGGAGATCCTGGCGGGGCCCGGAGCCAAATACGCGCTCCTGGCGCCCTCGTTCCCTGCGGCCTTCCTTGACCTTCCCCCTGAAAGACTGGTCGGCGCCCTGCACGCCGCGGGCTTCGACGGCGTGTACGAAGTGGCCTTCGGCGCCGACCTCGTGGCGCAGGAGTACGCCCGGCGCTTTCACGAGCTGCAGGAGCGCGGCTCGGAGGATTTCCTGATCTCCACGCCGTGCCCCGCGGTGGTGCAGTACGTGGAAAAAGTGCTGCCGGAGCTTGCGCCGCACCTTGCCGGCATAGCCTCCCCCATGGAAGCCATGGCGCGGGTCGTGCGGCAGAAGCTCTGCGGGCAGGAAGAATCAGAGCGGGCGCGGCTGGTGTTCATAGGCCCATGCGTGGCGAAGAAAGTAGAGGCCTGGCGCTCCGGCGAAGTGGACGCCGTGCTCACGTTTTCCGAGCTCGCGGAGCTCTTCGCCGATGCCCGCATAGAGCCCCCGGCGGCGCGGCCCGCGGATTTCCGCCCTCCCCATGCCAACCTCGGCCGGATCTACCCCGTGACGGGCGGTCTTCTGAAAGCGGCGGCCATAGACGCCGACATCCTTGAAAGCCCCGTCTACGTCGTGGAGGGAGCCGAGCGCGTGATGGACATCCTTCGGGTCCTTTCCCAGAGGGTGAGAACAGGACAGCAGGTGAACTACCGGTTGTTTGATCTCCTGTTCTGTGAAGGGTGCATCGGCGGCCCGGTCATGGTGAACGACCTCACATTTTTCGAACGCAAGAAATACGTGGTGCGCTACATGGAAGGCCGCCCGATCATGCGTGACGTGGAAGAATGGGCGGAGCAGCACAGAGACTACCTCTCGGTGGACCTTGCGGCGGCATTCCACCCGGTGATCCGCGAGGAGGTGGCGGCGCCCGAGGAGGAAATCCGGAGGATCCTCGCCCTGACGGGCAAGAACTCCCCATCGGATGAGCTGAACTGCGGCGCCTGCGGGTACGCGTCCTGCCGGGACAAGGCGCTGGCGGTCTTCCGCGGAAAGGCCGAGGTGGAGATGTGTCTTCCCTACCTGATCGCGCGGGTGGAGAAGGCGATGAATGACCTCACGGCGAACCAGGCCCGGCTGATTCAGGCGGAGAAGCTCGCCTCCATGGGTCAAATGGCCGCCGGCATTGCGCACGAAATCAATAATCCGCTGGGCGTGGTGCTCATGTACTCCCACCTTCTGAAAGAGGAGCTGGCCGATGCCTCTCGACCGCAGGAAGACGTGGACCGCATAATCGCGGAGGCCGAGCGCACCCGCGGCATCGTGCGCGGCATCCTGAACTTCGCCCGAGAAGAAAAGGTGGATCGCGCTCCCACCGACATCAATGCGCTGTTGAGGAAATCAGCGGAAGGGATCCTGCCAACTTCACCAGAGGGGAAATTCCGTGTAGAGTTCCGTCTTGATCCCGCCCTTGGATCCCCGCAGGTGGACGGGGGCCAGCTCCGACAGGTCTTCGACAACCTGCTGAAGAACGCGGTGGAAGCGATGCCGGACGGCGGGGTGATCCGGGTGGCCACGGAGGAGGGAGAGGGAGAGTTCACCGTGACGGTTTCCGACACGGGCGCCGGGATACCCGAGGAGAACCTGCCGAAAATGTTCTCGCCGTTTTTCACGACGAAGAAGGTGGGCAAGGGCACCGGCCTCGGGCTCTCCGTCTGTTACGGCATCGTCAAAATGCATGGCGGGACCATCCAGGCGGCGAACCTGCCGGAGGGGGGTGCGTGCTTCACCGTGCGCATCAGGCATTTTGCCCCCGCTGCCGCCCCTGTCGGTTAGCGTCGCAGATCTAAGGAGGAAGGCTTTGGCTCGCATACTTATCGTTGACGACGACACGGATCTTCTCGAGGGACAGAGGCTTTTCCTCGAGAAGAACGGCTATACGATCGAGACCGCGCTCACCATCGAAGAGGGACTGGAAAAAGCGAAAGAGGCCGCCCCCGACATGATCATCGCCGATCTCATGATGGAGCACTACGATTCGGGATTCGTGTTCTGCAAGAAGGTGCGTGAGATTCCCGGGCTGCAGAAGGTGCCCATCGTCATGCAGACGGCCGCTCCCCGCAAGGTCGGTTTCGCCTTTGAAACCGGGGCCGCTCCGGGCCGCGAATGGATGAAGGTGGATGAGGTCCTCACCAAGCCCGTGCCGCTGGAGCATCTTCTGGGCAAAATCGAGCAATACCTTTCCGGCAAGGCGCGCGATGCCTGACCGGGAGCCCGCTGCCTCCGTCACCCCTCAGGCGCCTGACGCCGCTGCGAGCGCAGATCGCGAAACGATCCGGGTGATCGTCATCGACGACGAGGAAGGCATGCGGGAGGGAATGCGCCGGGTCCTCGAGCGGCGGGGCTTTCTTGTGCGGACGGCGAAGGACGGAGAAAGCGCCCTGCGGCTCCTGGAGGAAGCCCCCGCCGACGTGGCGCTCGTGGACCTGAAGATGCCCGGCATCGACGGCTTCAAGGTCACCGAGCACATCACGCGCCGTTTCGCGGGGCGCACCGTGGTGGTGATCGTGTCCGCGCTCGCCACGGTGGAAGCGGCCGTGGAAGTGACCCAGCACGGCGCATTCGATTTCCTGGTCAAGCCATTCACTCCCGAGGACCTCCTCCAGGTGGTCAACCGGGCCGTGCAGCAGTCTCGTCTTCTGCGGGAGCGCGAGAGGTACCTCTCCGAGCTGGCCGGCGAGCGCAACCTCTCCCACCAGATGATCTCCTCGATGCACGAGGGGGTGGTCGTGCTCAACATCCGTCGCGAGCCGGTGCTGATGAACCCCCGCGCGGAGCACCTGCTGGGGAAAAGGTTCCGGGAAGGCATGACGCTGCCCGAGCTGTTTCCCGACCTCGATGCAGCCGCGGCCATCGAGGCGGTCATTGATTCGGCGCCGGCCCGGCCCGAGTGCAGGATCGTCCAGCTCTCCGCCGGAGAAGGCAGGCTGCAGGTGAGCATCTCGCCGCTCCTGCGCAGCGCGGAGGCCGGCGGCGCCATCGTCATCCTGTCCGACATCACGGTGAGCTGGAAAGCGGAGCAGGACAAGAATCGATTCGTTTCCATGGTGGCCCACGAGCTGAAGAGCCCCCTGTCCGCCATCATCAACTATATCAACGTCATCCTGACCGGAATGTTCGACGACAACACGCCGAAGGTCCGGGAAATGCTCGAGCGCTGCAAGGTCAGGGGGGAGGCCCTTCTGGACCTCGTGCGCGACCTGCTGTACATCAACAGCCGCGAGGTGGGCAAGGTGGAGCGCTCCCTGGAGGGCCTCGACCTCAAGGCGGTCATTGCCGCGCAGCTCGAATTCTTTCACGTGCAGACGGAAAAGCGCCGGATCACAACGGCGTTCGAAGCCCCGCTGGATGCGTACCCGGTCCGGGCGGACCGCGGCGACCTGGACAGGATCTTCATGAACCTCATCTCCAATGCGATCAAATACAACCGGGACAAGGGACGTCTCACCGTCTGCATCAGGGATGCCGGCGCCGCATGGGAGGTCGCCGTCACGGACACCGGCATCGGGATGAGCGACGCGGAGCGAGCGAGTATTTTCCAGGAGTTCTACCGTGTAAAAAGCCACAAGACATCGGGTATCGCGGGAACCGGTCTCGGCCTGGCCACGGTAAAGCGCGTCCTGGGAGAATATAATGGCAAGATTCTGGTTCAGACGAAACCGGACGCAGGTTCCACTTTCACCGTCGTCTTCCCCAAGGAGTAGGGGGAGTGGCGGCCAAAATGACACCGCCGCGCCAGGAGCGCGAAAAAATGCCACAACCGCGCCAGGAGCGCGAGGGAGTGGCCGGCAAAATGCCACCAGGAGTGGCCGCGGGAGTGGCGGCTTCGATCGAGCCTGCAGTCAGGGACGGTCGCTCGGGCATTGCGGCCGTCTCATTCATCGGGTTTCTGGGAATCTTCTCCACCACGATGTCCAAGAACCCCGTGCTGCCCTTGTTCGTGAAATCCCTGTCAGGAAACGAAACGGTGGTCGGCCTCATTGCCGCCATATCGCCCATGGCGGGCATCCTCTTCAGCTTTCCCGTCGGCATGCTTGCCGACCGCTGGGGGAAAAAGCGGCTGCTGCTGATTGCGGCGTTCGTGTTTCTGGTTGCCCCGCTTCTGTACCTGCTCGTTTCGAATCCGTACTGGCTCATCCCCATCCGGTTTTTTCACGGGATTGCCACGGCGATACTCGGGCCTGTTGCCTCAGCCTTCATCGTGAGCGCGTACCCCGAGAGCAAAGGTGAAAAGCTGGGGCTCTATTCCTCCGCGACGCTTATCGGCCGCACCCTCGCCCCGCTCCTTGGCGGTGCCCTCATCAGCTCCTTCCTGTTCCTGGGCAGCACCATGAGCTATCGCGCAGTGTACATGACGGCGTTTCTTCTGGGCGTGCCGGTGCTCGTGCTCACCCTCACGCTGAAAAGCAGTGACCGCGGGGGTCACAGCGGTATCAAACGCCCCACGCTCGCCGATTTCGGAAGGAGCCTTGCGGACTTCGCGCGGAACAGACGGTTGTTCAGCACATCGCTCGTCGAGATGGCGACCTACTTTGCATTCGGCTGCATGGAGACCTATCTTCCCGTGCTCCTCTCCAGTCGCGGCGTTCCTGCCTACCAGATAGGTCTGATCTTCTCCCTGCAGATCCTTGCCATCGCGCTCACCAAGCCCCTGTTCGGAAAGCTCGCGGACACGGTGGATCGCAGGATCCAGATCCTGTTCGGCATTGTCTTCCTGGCGGTATTCATTGCCGCGGTCCCGCTTTTCCAGGGAACAATCGAGATCGCGGTGATCGGCGTCCTCTTCGGACTCGCGATGTCGGTGAGCACGGTTGCAACCAGCACCTACGTCGCCGATGTGGCGAAGCAGGAGAATCTCGGCGCATCCCTTGGCGCGCTCAGCTCCATCATGGACATCGGGCATTCCTCCGGACCGTTCGTCGCGGGTGTGGTCATCACGGCCACGACCATGGCGGGCGGCTTTCTCACCGCGGGGCTCGTCTGCGTCCTTTCCGCCGTGCTGTTTGCCGCGTTCGCGCTCAGAAAACAGGGACACCGTCCCTAAGTTGGCACACGCCCGCTTGAAGTGATACTATCCATCCCCTTGCAATGATGGTGCGCACGCGTCAGGGAGGGTCGTCGTGGCCGAGGAGCTGAGGAAGTTCACCGTCGAGGAGCTGAAGGAGTTCAACGGTGAGAATGGGAAGCCGATCTACATCGCCTACAAAGGGCGGGTGATCGACGTGACGGGAAGCAAGATGTGGCGAGGTGGCCAGCACATGAAGCGGCACAGCGCCGGCGCCGATCTGACCGCGGAGATCGCACAAGCGCCGCACGGCATCGACGTGCTGGATCGCTTCCCCCAGGTGGGGATACTCATTCGCGACACGCAGGAGCAGCCGAAGACGGAAGCAATGACGGGCGCCCTGCCTGCCGCGCTGGAGAGGTTTCTTGCGCGCCATCCCTTCTTCCAGCGCCACCCCCATCCGATGACAGTCCATTTTCCAATCGTCTTTATAATGTGTGCGCCGCTCTTCACGCTGTTGTACCTGGCAACGGGTCTGCAGGGATTTGAAATCACCGCGTTCAACTGCCTGGCAGCGGGTCTTCTGTTCTGCCTCGTGGTCATCCCGACGGGATTCTTCACCTGGTGGGTCAACTACATGGCGCGTCCGCTTGTGCCCGTCACGATCAAGATCGTGATCTCCCTCGTGATGTTCGTGGACGGGCTGTCGGCGCTGATCTGGCGCGTGCGCGACCCGACGGTGGTGACCCACCTTGCAGGGCTGAATGTTCTGTATCTGGTCCTGATTCTCCTTCTCCTGCCTATGATAGTCGTCGTCGCATCCTATGGCGCAATCCTGACATTCCCGCTGCACAAGAGCGACAAGAAGCAGCCTCCGAAGCCGGGTCCGGATTGAGCGGATTGCCGTGCAAGGGACGTCAGCGCGCCGCGGGCAGGCTGCACGGACTACCGTGCAAGAAGCAACTGCAGAATCGGGAATAGATCACCCCACTGCGCGGAGCCGTGCGGCACAGCCGTCAGGGCGACCAGGGCCGCGATCTCTGCAATCTCAATGGACGCTCCCAGGACGTCACCCGTGCATCCCCCGATCCTGTTCCACGAAATCCTCCAGAAAACAGCAATCACGAGAAGCGCAGCCAGGACCGGAATGGGAAGTAGAATGGTCGAGACTGCCGTCACGATCAAGGCAAGCACGATCAGCCCGGGTGACAGCGACGGGCGTTTGGGAAGGATGCCGGTCCCGGCTCTGACATAAGGGAGCGCTCTCATTGCAAGCACCACCGCCGTGCGGGAGAACATTGAAATCACGGGGAGCCCGGCAAGGATGAAGAGAGGGGGAAGAGAGCTGAGCGCCGCGTACCGTGCCAGGAGAGAGAGCCCGATGGCTGCTCCTCCCATGGTGCCGATCCGGGGGTCTTTGAGAATGCGCAAGGTCGCCGACCTGGTCCGTCGCCCATAAAAAGCATCGGCACAATCGGCCAGCCCGTCGAGGTGGAGCGCTCCTGTAAGGAACAAAGAGGCCGCGATCAGCACTACCGCCGCGACGGAAGGGGAGAAGATGAGGGTCGCCGCCAGGTACGCGAGCGAAAGAAGCGCACCGATCAGGAGGCCCGCGGCCGGGTAGGCGGCGAACATCCCTCCTTCCCGCCTGCTTTGCAGGGATTCCGGGATCGGGATGACGGTGAGGAACGCGAGAGCGGAAAACAGGCGACCCAGGATATGCCTCCGTCGATGCCGAATCCGCCGGGTACGTCGGCGCAGAATCCGCCGGGTACGTCGATGCAGAATCCGCCCGGTGCGTCGGCGCATCACCCTGCGCTCACGCCCGCCTCGGCGAACGTGGCCATCTCCTTGATCACCTTCGCGCCTGCCTCGATGATGGGCATGGCCAGGGCGCACCCCGTCCCTTCTCCCAGCCGCATGCCAAGGTCGAGGATCGGGTCGAGACCCATGCGGGCGAGCATCGCCGCCTGTGCCTGCTCCACCGACCGGTGAGCAGCAAAAATGTATCCCGTAAGTCTCGGCTCGATCAGCCAGGCGATCATGGCGCCTGCCGTCGAGATCACACCATCGATGACGATGGGAATCCGGCTTTCCGCGGCGCCCAGCACGAGCCCCGCGATCCCGCCTATCTCAAAACCACCTACCTTGGAGAGGATGTCGATCGGATCATTCGGATCAGGACGGTTCGCCGCGATGCTCTCCACGATGACCTGGATCTTGTGCGCGAGCCGCGCATCGTCGATTCCCGTGCCGCGCCCCGTGAGCTCGGTCACGGCCAGACCGGTGGCCAGCGCGGCGATTGCCGTTGAGGGGGTGGTGTTGCCGATGCCCATGTCGCCTGCGCCCAGCATCCGGACGCCCTCCGCCGCGAGGCTCCGCGCGATGGCCGCCCCGCGCTCGATGCACCGCAACGCTTGTTCCCTGGTCATCGCCGGCCCCTTGCGCATGTTGGCCGTTCCCTGGCCGACCTTGGCGTCGATCAGAGCGCCGGCTGCAACAAGGTCGGAAAGATCGGCGCGGCAACCCATGTCGACGACCCGCACCTCGATGCCCGCATGCCTGCCGAGCACGTTGATGCCGGCTACCCCGGCAGCGAAACCGCGGACCATCTGGCCCGTGACCTCGGAAGGGTAGGCGCTTACCCCCTCTGCGGTGACTCCGTGATCCCCCGCCATGACGACGACCATCTTGCGGCCGAGATCCATGGAATCAAAACCGGTGATTCCCGCGACCTTTTCTCCCAGAGAAAGGAGCCTTCCCAGCGCGCGTCGGGGCATAAGGAGGTTGTCCGCGCGCGCGGCAGCGCGCGCCTTGCTCTCCGCATCGATGTCCATAATGCGAACGCCTGCAATGCTACCCATTTGTGCCCGCCTTTCCCCGGGGCTTCATGCGCATCGGTATGCCCGCGACCATGAAATAGAGCTCGTCCGCTTCACGCGCGATCACCTGGTTGGCCCTGCCGGCGCAGTCGCGGAAACGGCGCGAGATTGCGTTGTCCGGCACAATGCCCGAGCCCACCTCGTTCGTCACGACGATAACGGCGCCGCCGTACTCGGCGGATTTGGCGCCGCCGTACGGGAGTACCCGTTCGGCGAGTACGCCGTACTCGGCGGGTTCCGCGGCGCGTACCTGGGAGACCAGTTCACCGGCATGGGTGGCGGCCGATCCTTCATCGAAGCTGTCGTCCCCGAGGAGCAGATTGGCAATCCACACTGTCACGCAGTCCACGATGACCGTGCGCGCGCTTTGCAGCGCGCCGGCCAGCGCCTCAGGCACGCGGACAGGCTCTTCCCGCAACTCCCAGCCCGCCGGCCTGTCCCGCTGGTGCGCGGCAATGCGCCGCGCCATTTCTTCGTCGAACGGCTGTGCGGTTGCCAGGAAGATCCGCGGCCCTTCGAATCGCCGCGCCAGCTCCAGGGCGAATCCCGACTTGCCGCTTCTGCTTCCGCCCGTGACAAGAATCAGCACCTCGGTTTCCTTTCGCCCCTGCTCAGGGAAAGAGCTCGGGATACGCCTTCTGCGCCAGCCACTCGACTGCCGAGGCGATGTACTGCGACGTGGTGCTCTTGAGTCTTTCGGGCATCATGAACACCTTGTTGTTCCTGACAGCGGCGAGACCGCGGAACGCCGGGTCCCGCATGAATCGGGAAAGGAAAGCGGACGCCCCTCCGGGATCGCCGTATACCCAGCCCGGGAGCACGAGGAGATCGGGGTCGATCTGGAGGACCCTTTCTTTCGACAGGGGGACCTGTCCCCAATCGTCCGGCGCGAGCCCTGCCACGGCGTCCACGAGTCCCGCGCGGCGGATGATCTCGTCCCACGAGCTGCCCCTGCCCTGTGCCGAACCCCACGTGGCATAATCCATCACCCGTGGGCGTTTCTCGGGGGGGAGCCGGGATACCTTCTCCGACACGGCCCCAAGCCGCTCCTCCATCCGTTTGACGATCTGCCGCCCCTTCTCCTGTTCATCCGTCATCATCGCCAGTTTCTCTATCTTCTCTTCGATGGAAGAAACTGAAACGCCGCTTGCCATCAGGTAGACCGGAACGCCGGCCTCCCTCATCTGTTTCACGGGAGCCGGGTCGCTCCAGTTGGCCACCAGGACGAGGTCGGGTTTGAGCGAAATGATAGTCTCCACGTTCTGGGTGAGCTTGTGGGGGATATCAGCTGCCTGATCCGCGACGTTCGAGATCTGGTTGTCTGCGGCAAATGTCGTGACGCCGACAATGCGCGACTTGTCCACGAGGGAGAGCAGGATTTCGTCGGTTGCGAGCGTCTGAGAGACGATCCGGGCCGGCGGCGCGGCAAGAACCACTGTGTTTCCCGCGTCGTCGACGACCGTGAGCGGATAGAGCGTCCGGAGACGCGGTGCGGCCGGGAGCACTGCAATGACGAGGATGCCAAGGACGAGGGGGAAAATCAGGCGAGCCCTCATGGTGGTGATCTCTGGAGCGTGCGTAGGGGTATAGCGGATTTTTACCGGCAGGTCAATTCATCTTGACCGCCGGGCCGCCGGGACGTACTTTCAAGGCACCACACCATGGTGCGATCATCGATTCTGGGCTATCCGCGCATGGGGCCGGCCCGCGAACTGAAAAAGGCCCTCGAAAAGTACTGGTCGTTTCAGAGCGACGAACGTGCGCTTCTGAATGAAGCGGCGCGCGTCCGCGCGCTGCACTGGAAAGCTCAGGCGGCGGCCGGTATTGACTTCATCCCTTCGGGAGATTTCTCACTCTACGACCACGTGCTGGATACGGCCGCCCTGCTCGGCGCGTTCCCCGAGCGGTACGGTTCGGCGGGGGAGACGGTGTCCCTCTCCTCGTATTTTGCGATGGCGCGGGGGAGCCAGGCGGCGGGCCGGGACCTTCCGGCTCTTGAAATGACCAAGTGGTTCGACACCAACTACCATTATATTGTCCCCGAGATCGAGGCCCGACAGCGCTTCCGGCTGTCCTTCACCCAGACGATCGACCATTTCGAGGAAGCCCGGTCACTGGGTGTGAAGACCCGGCCCGTCCTTCTCGGCCCCGTCACCTTCCTGTCCCTGGCCAAGCCGGCGGATGGGAAGACCGACCCCCTGTCATTGCTTGACGGTGTGCTCCCGGTCTACGAACAGACACTGGCACGGTTGGCCGGTCTGGGCGCCGGCTGGGTGCAGATGGATGAGCCCATCCTTGTGACCGATCTCGATGAGCCGGCCCGTCAGGCGTTCAAGCGGGCATATGCGCGGCTGCGGAATGCCGCCGGGCTCAAAATCATGCTCGCCACCTATTTCGGTGACCTGCGTGAGAACCTCGACCTTGTGCTGGAGTCTTCCCTCGCGGGATTGCACGTCGATCTGGTAAGGGGATCGGCGCACGGGGACGAAATACTGCTGAAGAAACCGAAGGAGCTCGTGTTCTCGCTGGGTCTGGTGGACGGACGCAATATCTGGAAAGCGGATCTCGAGCCGGCAATCCGTCGAGCCGAGCGCTTTGTGGACGCGTTCGGGGTCGAGAGGGTGATCGTGGCCCCTTCCTGCTCTCTCCTTCACTGCCCCGAGGACCTGTCACTGGAGACGGAGCTCGACGCCGAGCTTCTGAGCTGGATGGCATTTGCCCGGCAGAAAGCAACGGAGCTGACCGTGATTGCACGGGCCCTGAACAACGGGCGGCAGAGCGTCAGCGCGGAGCTGGAAGAGAGCCGGCGGGCGCAGCAGACCCGTCACGGCTCGCCGCGCACGAAGAACACGAAGGTGCGCGAACGACTGGCCGGGTTGACCCCGGCAATGGCGCGGAGGAAAAGCCCGTATGCGGAGCGCCGCAAAACCCAGGCCGCATCTCTGCGCATCCCCCTCTATCCCACTACCACCATAGGATCGTTTCCGCAGACGCAGAAAGTGCGTGCCGCGCGAGCCGAGTTCCGCAAGGGAGCGATCACGACGGCGCAGTACGAGCAGTTCCTCAAAGAAGAGATGGAGCGGACGATCAAGCTGCAGGAAGAGCTGGGCCTCGACGTGCTGGTCCATGGCGAGTTCGAACGGAACGACATGGTCGAGTACTTCGGGGAGATGCTCTCGGGCTTCGCATTCACCAGGAACGGCTGGGTGCAGAGCTACGGATCCCGGTGCGTCAAGCCTCCCCTCATCTACGGAGACGTGGAGCGCCCGAAGCCGATGACGGTCCGCTGGTCATCCCATGCCCAGTCGCTTACCGACCGGCTGATGAAAGGCATGCTCACGGGGCCGGTGACCATCCTCCAGTGGTCATTCGTGCGCGACGACCAGCCCCGGGAGATCACCTGTCGGCAGATCGCCCTCGCCATCCGGGACGAGGTATGTGACCTTGAAGCCTCGGGCATCAAGCTGGTCCAGATCGACGAACCGGCGCTTCGCGAGGGGCTGCCCTTGCGCCGATCCGACTGGAATGCGTACCTGTCATGGGCGGTCGAGGCGTTCCGGCTCGCCTCGAGCGGGGTGAAGGACGCGACGCAGATTCATACCCACATGTGCTACTCGGAGTTCAACGACATCGTGCCCTCCATCGGGGCAATGGACGCGGACGTGATTTCCGTCGAATCCGCGCGGTCCCGCATGGAGCTGCTGGGCGCGTTCCATGATTACCGCTACCCCAATGAGATCGGCCCCGGCGTGTACGACATCCATTCACCGCGCGTGCCTTCCGCGGATGAGATCACGGCGCTGCTGGAGAAGGCGCTGGAGGTGCTGAAACCCGAGCAGCTCTGGGTCAACCCGGACTGCGGTCTGAAGACCCGGCAGTGGAGCGAAGTGAAGCCGGCATTGACCGCAATGGTCGAGGCGGCGCGGCGGCTTCGACAAAAGAAGTAAGGCTACGAGACCAGATTTCCGTGCGAAACTTGAGCAGAAGACTCCGATTCTCTTCGACGGGGCAATGGGAACCATGCTCTACGAACGGGGCGTGTTCCTCAATCGCTCCTTCGAGGAGGTGTGCCTCTCGGACCCTCAGCTCCTCCTCACGATCCATCGGGAGTACCTGGACGCGGGCGCCGATGTCCTGACCACGAACAGCTGGGGCGCGGGCCTGCCCAAGCTGCGCGGCGCGGGCCTCGCGGAAAAGTTCGAGAGCATCAACCGCGGAGCGGTGGGTCTTGCCCGCAAGGCCATCGAGGAGGCGGGGCTCGCCGACTCCGTCTACGTTGCCGGCTCGATCGGTCCTCTCGGCGTCAAGATCGAGCCTCTGGGCGCCATGAGCGCCGTGGAGGCGGAGGAGCTCTTCACGCGTCACGCCTCGATCCTGGCGGATGCCGGTGCCGACCTCATCATCCTCGAAACCTTCGTCGACGTGCGGGAGCTTGCCGCCGCGGTCCGCGGGGTCAGGAAAGGATGCGGGCTTCCGGTGATCGCCTCCCTGACGATCAACAGCGAAGGGACGTCCCTGTACGGAACCGAGCCTGAAATATTCACGACGGAGATCGACGAGCTCGCGCCGGATGTCATCGGCGTGAACTGTTCCGAGGGGCCGAAGATCATGCTCGACACGGCGGAGAGGATGATCAAGGTGGCGCAGCGGCCCCTCTGCGTCCAGCCGAACGCCGGAGTTCCGGCCAACATCGACGGCCGCAACATCTACCAGACCACCCCGAAATACATGGCCAAGTACGCGAAACGCATGATCCAGTCCGGCGTGCTCATTGTCGGCGGCTGCTGCGGGACGACCCCCGCCCACATCAAGGAGATCCGCCAGGAGATAAGGGCCCTTGCCCCGAGCATGCCGCGGGAGAGGATCCGTCTCGTGGTTCCGGAACTGCGCCTCACGCCCGTTGCGATGGAGAAGAAAAGCCGCTGGGCATCCAAGCTGGCCCACGGCGAGTGGGTCACGTGCGTCGAGCTCGTTCCCCCCAAGGGAATCGACGTCGAGAAAATACTGGAGAACGCGCGCATCCTGAAAGAGAAGGGCATCGACGCGGTGAACGTGCCGGACAGCCCTCGCGCGCAGGTCAAGATGGGCGCGGTCTCGGCATCGATCCTCCTGCAGCAGGGAACCGGCATCGAGGCAATCCCTCACTACACGTGCAAGGACAAGAACCTCCTGGCCCTTCAGGCGGATCTCCTGGGTGCGCACGCGCTGGGCATTCGCAATATCCTCCTCGTGACGGGCGACCCGCCCAACATGGGTACGTATCCCGACGCCACGGCGGTCTTCAACGTCGACTCCATCGGGTTGTGCAACCTGGCGAACATGCTCAACCATGGCTACGATCTTGGACATAATGCGGTCGGTCGTCCGACCGAGTACTGCTTTGGCGTGGCCTTGAATCCCAGCGCGGTGAATCCCGATCGGGAGCTGGAGAGATTCCGCTGGAAGCTCGAGGCGGGAGCGGAGTTCGCCATCACCCAGCCGGTCTTTGATGCCCAACCCCTTCTGCGCTTCGTCGATCGGCTGCGCGGCGGCCCCCGCATACCCATCATTGCGGGGATCTGGCCCCTCGTCAGCCTGCGCAACGCCGAGTTCATGAAGAACGAGGTGCCGGGGGTATTTGTTCCCGATTCCGTGGTCGCGCGCATGGCCCGCTGCGATACGAAGGAGGCGGCGCTGGAGGAAGGGACCGCCATCGCGCGGGAGCTTCTCGAGCTGCTGAAGGGAGTCATCGCGGGGGTGCAGCTGTCGGCTCCTCTGGGCAAGGTTCAAAACGCATTGAATGTCCTCGGGCTCTGAGCGCGCGCCCCGGACCGCCATGGCTTGCAGCCTATCCCCATTTTCTGTACTTTGAGCTTGGAATGCCACCAGGAGTGGCCGGGGTGCCATGGGATATCTCTGGAGACTGTTCGGGTGGGTGGGGCTTTTTCTCAGCATCGTCCTCGCCGCGTTCGTGGCGACATTCGTCCTCACGCGCCGGCGCATCATGCGGCACGTGGAGGAGGAGCTGGGAAGCGACGCTCTCCTCATGGCCGCGGGCGCGCGCGTCGGGGAAAGCGGCAACGGAGAGAACGGCGGGTCGTCATTGTCGACCGGTATCCTCATGCTCCTCTCCAGCGGTTTGTACTTCCACGCCTGGCTCGGCAGCCGCGAGGTTTTCGTGCCGGGACCTTCCATATCCTGGATCGGTGTATCGGAGGCGCGCAACGCGCCGCGTGCGGAGCGCCATCGCATCGTAGTACGCTTTCTGAACGCGGCGGGCAAGGAAGACGGAATTGCAATCCGCCTGCTGTATCCCGCGCAGTGGGTGGCGGCGATCAAGACCCACCTGATCACACGGGCAGGCTGAGCAAGGGGGACACGTGCCGGGCAGCTCATTCGGACGCATCCTGAGCATCACGACATTCGGGGAGAGCCACGGTCCGGGCATCGGGGTGGTCGTGGACGGCTGCCCTCCGGGGGTGGTCATCACAACGGAAGACATCCAGAAGGAGCTGAACAGGCGCAGGCCCGGCCAGAGCGCCATCACGACTCCCCGTGCGGAAAAGGACAAGGTGGAGGTGCTCTCCGGAGTTTTTGACGGGCTCACGACCGGCACGCCCATCGCCTTGCTGATCAGAAACGAGGACAAGAAGAGCGAAGACTACGAGCCGTTGAAGCGGCTCATCCGTCCCGGGCACGCCGACTGGACCTACGGCGCAAAGTACGGCCTGCGTGACTGGCGGGGAAGCGGCCGCGCCTCGGGCCGGGAGACCGCCGCGCGCGTTGCCGCGGGCGCCATTGCGAAGAAGATCCTCGCCTCTCGCGGCGCCTCCCTCCTGGGCTACAGCCTGGAGATAGGCGGGGTGCGCGCGCGGCAGATCGATCCGTCTGAAATAGAGAGGAACATGGTCCGCTGCCCGGATGCCGAGGCCGCGCCGCTCATGATCGCCCGTATCGAGGAGGCGCGCGCCGCCGGTGATTCGGTGGGAGGCATCGTCGAAGTCGTCGCGTCGGATTGCCCGGCAGGTCTCGGGGATCCGGTGTTCGACAAGCTGGAAGCTCTCCTTTCGCACGCGCTGATGTCGGTGGGTGCCGTACGGGGCGTGGAGGTCGGCGCGGGCTTCGAGGCGGCGCGGATGCGCGGCTCAGCCTACAATGACGAGCCTTACAGCGAGTCCGGACGGATGCGCACCCGGACGAACAATGCCGGGGGGATCGCGGGCGGGATCTCCAACGGGATGGACATCATCGTGCGCGCCGCGCTCCGCCCGCCCGCCTCGATTTCACGACCGCAGAAAACCGTGGACGCCACGGGTGCCCCTGTCACCGTGGAGATCGGGGGCAGGCACGACCCCTGCATTGTGCCGCGTGCCGTTCCCGTGCTTGAGGCCATGGCCGCGCTCGTCCTTGCGGACTGCCTGCTCATCCAGGACGCCTACCGTTCCCGTTGACATTCGGCAGGGGAGGCGGTATGAACTTGTCTGATACGGTTGTACCGATGAATGTCGATGAAACTCACCCAATACATACGCTCTGAATGTTTTATTGCCGAGCTGCCCGAAAAGACCCGGGAGGACGCGCTGCGGAGGATCGTGCACGCGGTTGCGGAGAAGGGCTACATCAAGGACGAAAAAGCCGTCTTCGCCAAGCTCATGGAACGTGAGAATATTCAGAGCACGGCGGTGGGAAACGGCATCGCCATCCCGCACTGTTTCACCGACGAGGTCCCCGATCTGATCATCACCCTCGCACGATCGCGGGCCGGGCTCGAGTTCGATTCTTTCGACGGCAAGCCCACGCAGGTGGTATTCCTCCTCATGGGAAACCGCAAGGAGCACAGCCTTCACTTGAAGGCGCTGGCCCGGATCGCGCGGCTCATCAAGAGCACCTCGTTCATCGAGAGGATCGTCGCATCCTCAACCGTGGAGGACATGGTCAGGGCGTTCGAGCAAGAGGAGGGAAAGATCTGATGAAGCTCCTGTTCATCATTCTGAACTCCCCGGAGAAGCTCGAGGAAGTCCTCGAGGGGCTCCTGGAAGTCGGTGTGACGGGCGCAACGGTCGTGGACTCCGTCGGCATGGGGCACATCATCGAGGATGTTCCCCTGTTCGCGGGCATGCGCAATGTTTTCCGCTCCTCCAAGCCGCGCAACAACATGATCTTTTCCGTGATCAACGACAGCCAGGCCGCGGAGGCAATGGAAGTCCTCGACAAGATCCTGGGCTGTTCCCAGGGGAAGGGCAGGGGCATCGTCTTCACGCTGCCCATCGATTCGACCATCGGCGTCTGCAGGGAGAACTGAACAGGTTCGTGTACGACGTTGCGATCATTGGCGCGGGGGTCTCGGGAGCGGCAATCGCGCGTCGTCTTTCCTCCTATCGCATCAGCGTGGCGCTCATCGAACGGTGCGTGGATGCATCCTTCGGCGTCTCCAAGGCCAATTCCGGCATCATCCATGCCGGCTTTCATCATGCACCCGCTTCCCTGAAGGCGCGTCTCGAGGTGGCGGGCAACCGCGCCTTCGACGCTCTGCAGGCGGAGCTCGGTTTCCCTTTCCGCCGCAACGGCATTGTCGTCGCCGCGTTCTCCTGGGAAGAGATGAAGGTCGTGGATGGGCTGTACGCCCAGGGACTGGCAAACGGCGCCCGCGGCATCGAAATAGTCGGTCGTGACAGGCTCCTTGCCCTGGAGCCGGCGCTGAGCAGGGATGTGGCGGGCGGTCTCTTTGCGCCGGAGGGCGGCATCATAGAGCCCTATCGATTCGTTTTTGCCCTGGTGGAATCGGCCGTTGCCAACGGCGCGCGGCTTCTCACCGGCTGGGAGGTCAGCAAGGCACAGCGGATGGGAAACGCGTGGCGCCTCACCTCCGCTGAGGGGGAAGCCCTCGAGGCGAGGTGGGTGGTGAATGCCGCGGGCCTCCACGCAGACACGGTCTCGGCGATCTTCGGTGGAGAGCATTTCTCCATCACCCCGCGCAAAGGAGAGGAGTTCATTCTGGAAAAGGGCGCTGCCGGACCCCCGAGCAGGGTCATCTTTCCGGTGCCGGCGCGTACTTCCAAGGGCGTGCTGGTCATCCCCACCGTTGAGGGGACCGTGATGCTGGGTCCTACCGCGGAGGAGGGTCAGGACAAGGAGGACACTTCCACGACTCCGGAGAACCTGGATCGAGTCTTCGATCTTGCCACCCGCATGGTGCCCCGGATATCCAAGAGAGACATCATCACGGCATTCTCCGGGCTGCGCCCGACGCTTCCGGGTGACGATTTCTACATCGACATCTCGCGCGAGGCGCCGGCGTTCGTGCAGGTAGCCGGGATACAATCGCCGGGTCTCACCGCCTCACCCGCCATCGCCGAGCGCGTGCGTGATCTCCTGAGGGAAGCAGGGCTGGAGCTCCAGGAAAAGCAGGACTGGCATCCGGGGATTGCGCACGTAGAGCGTACCCGGGACCGGACCATTTCCGATCTGGATCAACTGGTGGCAAAAGACCTCGCTTACGCGCACATCGTCTGCCGCTGCGAGGCGGTTTCAGAGGCAGAGGTCGTGGAGGCTATTCGCAAAGGCCACACGACCCTGGACGGCATCAAGTACTATACGCGCGCCGGTATGGGCCGGTGCCAGGGAGGCTTCTGCACCTACCGGATCATGCGGCTCATTTCCCGAGAGACCGGGCTGCCGCTGGAGCAAATCTCCAAGCATGGCCCGGGCAGCGAGCTCGTGGTAAGCCGCATTGGTGCGGCCGAGAGCGGGGGCGCGTCATGACGGTCCGCAGCGTTGATGCGGTCGTGGTGGGAGGCGGAAGCGCGGGCATGGCAGCCGCGCTGGCCATGCGCCAGGCGGGGCTGACGGTGGCAATCGTCGAGCGCGATCCATTCCTCGGCGGCATTCTGCTGCAGTGCATCCACAGCGGGTTCGGCCTGCACGAGTTCGGCCAGGACCTCACCGGTCCGGAGTACGCGGAGCGATTCATAGGCCCCGTGCTCCGCGCCGGGATCGACATCCTGCTGGATGCCACGGTCATGGAGATAGCGGAGGAGCCTCTGCGCGGAAAGGTGCTGACCGCATTTTCCCGTAGGCTTGGCATCGTCCGTTTTTCCACACGGGCTGTTGTTCTTGCAATGGGCTGCCGGGAGCGCAACCGTGGAAACGTCGCCATTGCGGGTACGCGCCCGTCCGGGGTTTTCACGGCGGGGCTGGCCCAGCGTCTCGTCAATGTCGAGGGATGCATACCCGGCAGGCGCGCGGTGATCATCGGCTCGGGTGATATCGGGCTCATCATGGCGCGTCGTCTCACCCTGATCGGCTGCAAGGTGCTCGCGGTGGTCGAGATCCAGCCCTATCCCTCGGGCAGCGTGCGCAACATCGTGCAATGCCTCAACGACTTTTCCATTCCCCTGTACCTGGGGCACGTGGTGGTGAGGATAGAGGGCAGGGACAGGGTTGAGGAGGTGGAAGTGGCGCCCCTCGAGGACGGGCATCCCGTCTCTGCAAAGAGCTTCCGCATTGCCTGTGATACGGTTCTCCTTTCCGTGGGCCTGATCCCCGAGAACGAGCTTTCCCGTGCCGCGGGGGTCTCCATCGAGGCCGGAACCGGAGGTCCATGGGTCGATGCAGACCTGATGACCCGTGTCGAAGGCATCTTCGCATGCGGAAATGTTCTGCACGTGCACGACCTGGTGGATTTCGTCACCGAGGAGGCACGGAGGTGCGGGGAACGTGTCGTCGCATACCTGGGCGGGGAGCGGAAGCAGGGCATGCTCACAATCGCCTCGGGAGCGAACGTGCGCTACGTGGTGCCCAATACGTTCGTGCCGGGCCGGCAGAATGTACTGTTCCTCAGGCCCCTCGTGGTGAAAAATGAGGCGTGGTTGGAGGTGCGGGTGGACGGGCAGGAAATCAAGTCACGGAAGCTGGCTCATGTCCAACCGTCGGAAATGATAAGGCTCAGCCTGGAGAAGGACGCAGTTTCCGCTTCCGCTGGCGGAACTGGCGGCGCCCAATCCGCCGGATACGGCGGCGTCGAATCCGCCGGATACGGCGGCGTGATGGAGGTGTCCATCCGGTGAGCAAGGAGGGCTTGGGCGGGGAGCGAGAGGAAGCGCTGGTCTCCCACCCGGGGCGCGTGGAGCTGGTGTGTATTGCCTGCCCGATAGGATGCCGGTTGACCGTTGCCTCCGGGACCGATGGGGATGTGGAGATTTCCGGTAATCGATGCCCCCGTGGGGATACGTACGGCAAGGAGGAAGTCCTTGCGCCCAGACGGATCGTTACGGCCACTGTGCCCACACGATCCGCTTCGTTCCCCTGCGCCCCGGTAAGGACGGACAAGCCCCTTGCGCGTGAGCTGATTCCGCAGCTTCTACGGACCTTGTACGCGCAAACGGCAAACCTTCCGGTCCGACAGGGAGATGCTTTGATCGACGATTTTCACGGAGTGCGGGTTCTTTTTACCCGCACCCTACCACCTGATGAGGTTCCCCCCGTACGTTAGTCCGGCGCCGAACCCGAAGGTGAGGAGGAGATCACCTTGTTTGATCAGTGTCTTTGAGCACATTTCAGACAGGGCGATCGGGATGGACGCGGCAGATGTGTTCGCATACTCCTCGATGTTCATGAAGAATTTTTCCATTGGTATCTTTGAACGTTTTGCTGCTGCTTCGATAATTCGTACATTTGCCTGGTGAGGCACGATCCACGCGATGTCTTTGGCGCAGATATGGCTGCTCTCCATCATTTCGACGATGCCTTCGGATACTACCTTGACGGCGAAGTTGTACACCTTTCTGCCGTCCATCTGAAGGAAGTTGTCGAGGGGATCGGTCTTGCCCGCAACGTAGGGAGTACGGGTGCCGCCGACGTTCCGCGCGAGCAGCCCTGAACCTGAGCCATCGGACCGAAGCACGGATCTGATGATTCCACGCTCCCCGGGTGATGCGTCAGCCGTAACCAGCGCCGCGCCTGCCCCATCGCCAAACAGAACACAGGTATTCCTGTCCTGCCAGTTCGTGATCCTGCTGAGGACGTCTGCGCCCGCGACCAGGACTTTGCGCGCACCGCCTGACACGACAAAGCCGCGGGCGGTCTCCAGGGCATAGATGAAGCCGGTGCAGCCTGCGGCGAGGTCCATTGCGCCCGCGTTCTTCGCTCCGAGCCTGTCCTGTACGATACAGGAGACCGACGGAAACCCAATGAAATCGGGCGTTGCCGTTGCCACGATGACGAGGTCTATTTCCTCGGCAGCGGTGGCAGTTTTCTCCAGCACCTTGCGGCAGGCTTCGTACGCAAGGTCGGAGGATGCAACGGAGGGGTCAGCGATATGCCGGTAACCAATACCGGTGTGGGACCGGATCCATTCGTCGGACGTATCGAGGGAGGCCGGGAACTCGTCATTGGACATTCTCTTGCCCGGCACCGCGAAATCAACCGCATTGATCACTGCTCGCATGGCAAGCATACTAATGCGATCAAAATGTATGGTCAACAGGCCATTCAGAATGGTGGAATACGGATATTTTAGTCATGTTTTCAGATATCTAATCGGCATATACAATTATAACAAACAGACTGCCCGCCTTGACCACGATTTGCTGGGCGTGGTATTTTGGGACAACATGAAAACCTGCTTCCTTTTCCCCGGACAGGGCGCCCAATATCCCGGCATGGCAAAAGATCTCTGGGAGGCAAGTCACAAAGTCCAGGACCTGTTCAAGAAAGCCTCGGATGCATCTGGAATGGACGCGGAAAAGCTCCTTTTCGAGTCTACCGAGGACGAGTTGAAGGCTACGGACAAAACCCAGGTCGCCATTACCCTCGCCAGCCTATGCTCGAGCGCTGTTCTCCGAGAGAAAGGAATACTGCCGCAGGGGTGCGCGGGCTTCAGCCTCGGCGAATACGCCGCGTTGTGCGAGGCAGGCGTCATTCGGTTGGAGGATGTATTTCCAATCGTGAAAATCCGGGGCGTCGTGATGGAAAAGGCGGCGCGATCCCTCGATTCCCAGACAGGCGCGCCGGGAATGGCGGCGGTGCTGGGCATCTCTGCCGAAAAGGTGGCGGCCACCGTGGAAGGGCTTGCCGGGTCGTCGGTCTACCTTTCCAACCACAACAGCCCGAACCAGGTGGTGGTGTCGGGAACTGCGGCAGGGCTGGCGAAGGCGGAAGAGGCATTACGCGCCGCGGGCGCCCGGCGATTTGTCCGGCTTTCCGTTTCCGGCCCTTTTCACTCGCCGCTCATGTCCGGCGCACGCAGAGATTTCGATGAAGCGCTGGCCCCATTCGCGTTCTCCAATCCTTCGATCCCCGTATATTCCAATGTCACGGGCAAGGCGATTCGCACGGGATCCGAGGCGAAGGAGCTCTGCGGCAGTCAGCTCGTCTCCACTGTACGCTGGGTCGCGGTGGAGGAAGCGTTGTTCGCTGACGGCTTCGACCGGTTCCTCGAGGCCGGGCCCGGCACCGTGCTGGCGGGCTTGATGCGCGCCCTGCGCGCCGATGCGCTCTGTGAGCAGGCGGGGACACTTGTGAGCATCACGAAAGCGACGGAGACCACGAGATGATTCTGAAGGGAAAAAAGGCTATCGTCGGCGGAGGTTCCCGCGGCATCGCGAACGCCATCGTGCGGGAGTACCTGCGGGAGGGCGCGGCTGCCCTCGCCGTTTTCCTCGCCTCGGATGCGTCGGCCTCCATCACAGGCCAGGTCATCCGGGTCGACGGCGGGCTTTCGATGTGATGCAAGGAGATTACATGGCGCGAAGAGTCGTTGTGACAGGCATGGGGACGGTGAATCCGCTCGGCAATAATGTGAAGGACTCCTGGAAAGCGATCAAAGCCGGAGAAAATGGCATCGGCATGATCGACCGTTTTGATATGAAGATGTTCGACTCGAAGATCGGCGGTCAGGTGAAGAACTTCACCCCGGAGAGCATCCTCGAGACCAAGGAAGCCCGGCGAATGGACAGGTTCACGCAGTTCGCCATGGTGTCCGCGCTCGAGGCAATGGCGCAGGCGGGTCTCAAGCCGGGAGACGTCGACCCCGAGCGATTCGGCGTCATCCTGGGCAATGGGATCGGGGGAATCGAAACCCTCGAGGCGGCTTTCGGCAAGATTGCCCAGAAGGGTCCGCAGGGACTGCATCCGCTCACCATTCCCATGATGATTTCCAATGAGGCGCCCGCCAACATCGCCATCAAGCTGCAGGCCTTTGGCCCGTGTTTCTGCGTGGTGACCGCCTGCGCCTCCTCCAACGACGCGATGGGCGACGCCTGGCGCTTCATCCGTGACGGCACCGCGGACGTGATGATTGCGGGAGGCACGGAAGCGCCCCTCACGCCGCTGGGGTTGGCGGGATTCATCAAGCTGCAGGCGGCGAGCACGAGAAACGACGACCCCGCTCATGCGAGCAGGCCTTTTGACAAGGACAGGGACGGCTTCGTCATGGCGGAGGGCGCAGGCCTGCTCCTGCTCGAGGAGCTCGAGCATGCCCGGAAGAGGGGCGCTCATATCATCGCCGAGATGGCCGGCTACTCTGCCACCTGCGATGCAAACCACCTCACGGCGCCCCATCCCCAGGGACGCGGCGCCATCAAGGCCATCTGCCAGGCAATCGCTTCGGCCGGGCTTGCGCCGAGCGACATCGATTATGTGAACGCGCACGGGACCTCCACTCCGATAAACGACCCAATCGAGACGAGGGCCATCAAGGCGGTGTTCGGCGAGCACGCGAAGAAGCTGAAGGTCTCCTCTTCCAAGTCCATGACGGGGCATCTGCTCGGCGCGGCCGGCGGCATCGAGGCTATCGTCTCGATCATGGCAATCACGGACCAGTTCTTCCCGCCGACGCGCAACCTTGACACACCCGACCCGGAGTGCGACCTGGACTATGTGCCGCACAAAGGCTATGCGGGCAGGATTCGCGCGGTAATCTCCAATGCGCTGGGCTTTGGCGGGCACAACTCGATCGTGGTGTTCAAGGAGTTCACGGCGTAGGGCGGTCAGCTATCGCGCCACGGTATTCCGTGGATTTAGCGCGCGAGCGCTCCGAGGGCGAGCGAGTACAGCTTGTTGCGCACCGAGTCGCTGCGGGACGCCAGCACGATGGGCACCCGCGCGCCCATGACGATCCCCGCCTCCTCCGCCTTTGCGAAAAAGATGAGTGCCTTGTAGAGAATGTTGGCCGCCTCGATGTTCGGGGCGACCAGTATGTCCGCCCTGCCCGCCAGCTCGCTCGTAATGCCCTTGTGACGGGCTGCCTCCACGCTTACCGCATTGTCCAGCGCAAGAGGGCCTTCCACGCGCGCGCCCTTGATCGCACCTCTCTCCGCCATTTTTGCCACGCAGGCCGCGTCCACAGTGGCCGGCATGTCAGGGTTCACCGTCTCGATTGCGCAAAGGATCGCCACAATGGGCTGCGGGAGGCCAAGCTTGTGGGCGAGGTCCACCGCGTTCTGCACAATGTCGAGCTTCTGCTGGTAGTCGGGAGCGATCGTGAGGGCGGCGTCGGTGACGAAGTAGAAGCGCTCCGCTTCCGCGAACTTGAACACGCCGACGTGAGACAGCGTGCGCCCCATGGTGAGACCGTTTGTCTTGGAGAGCACCGCGCGCAGAAGATCGGCACTCTGCAGAAGCCCCTTCACAAGGATGTCTCCCTTGCCATCGGCCACGACTTTGACCGCGACGGTTGCGGCCTCTGCGTTCGTGTCCGCGTCGATGAGCTCGCAGCCCTGCAGAGAAAGGGACCGCTCACGCGCGGACCGTTCGATCTCTGCTTGCGGACCCACGAGAACGGGACGGGCGAACCCGGCATCTCGTGCTCCTGTCAAAGCCTCCAGGATGGTCGAATCCGCCGCCTGGGCGACGACGAATCGGGCTGGTCCCGCGGCGCGCGCCGCTTCGATGATCTGCGCAAAGGTGTTCATGACGACCCCCGAAACGAGTATAGCATGCAGGAAGGAGAGGTGCCTTGATTCTTCGATGTTGCCCCGCAGACGGGCCCCTTATTTCTCCGCGGAGATCTCGATCAGGTACCAGATGGTTTTTCCTGCCGCGCTGATCTGAAACTTCGATTTCGTTCCTTCGCCGGACACGGGAAGCGTGCTCTTGCGCGCTCCCGTGGCATCGAGGCAATAGGCGCTCACTCTCGCCGCCGGATAGGGGAGAACAAACTCCGCCTCTATTCCTTCCGTGATGGTCGGCGCGCTGCCAATGGCGGAATAGTTGATGTCGGCATCCGACCGAGGTGGGAACCCTGCCGGTTCTCCTGACGGATAGAGCCGGTACTCGAGGCCGGTATTGGAGGAAAGCCCGCAGGCCGTGACGAGGATGCGTGCCGCGCCGGAAGCGAGGGACCTGCCCTTCAAGAGGCTCATGGAGATTGTCGCCCATTTCCGAAGCGCCGCTTTCGGTCTGATTGAGATTCCGCTCAAGTCGTATGATCGCCCGACGCAGAAGCCGGCAACCACCTTGGTCTTCGGCGTGTCGACGATCATCGCCCGGTCGGTTGAGCTCCACGTGAGCTCGCCCGTGTCCGAGGTGATCTCGCGAAGATTCGGCGCGACTGCGTCGGTGGACCCTGGAGTCTCCCGGGGTCTGCTGCCGCCTTCCACGACGATCTCGGTTCCATGTAGGAGGGACGCGTACCGCGGGGTTCCGACGGAAGCCGCGTTCACAAGCTCGAACGCGCCTGATCCCGGCAGCAGTCGAACCTCGTCCTCTCTGGTCAGAAAGGCGCTGATGGTCCGCCTCGCTGAGGACACGTCGGCGCGTCGAAAGATCAGGGCGGCGTGAAGCATGTTGCCCCATTTGCCGGGATCGCTTTCGATCTGAAAAAAGTCGTTTATCCTTCTCACTCTTGGATCGCCTTTGCCGTCTCCGAACTGATAGGCGAATATCGCGTCCCAATCCTGAAAGGCGGCATACGCGGAGAGAATCAGGTAGGTCTCCGCGCCGAAGGAGTTTGGGAAAGGATGGTTGTACTCTGAAACGATGAACGGTTTGCCGGTCACTCTCCGCAGGGAAAGCTCACTGATGGGGCCCCCCGACTCCTCCCCGGCGAGGCTGCTGTTCCGCACCCGCCATGGCGAATCCCACCAGTTCCTCTCGGCGGTGGGGTAGTGCCAGTATCCGTGAGAGTCGACGATATCGAATTCGCTCATCAAATTCGGTGTCGAGAACCCGACCTGTGTCCCGTGGATAAGCGCGTGCGCGCCGAGCGACCGCAGGTATCCGTACATCTCCGTCCAATACTCCCGCTCCTTCTGCACAAGGAAAGAGACCCAGTCCTGTTTCGCCGTTTCCGTCCTGTTTCCTTTGTCCGCGGCGAGGAAGATCGGCAGCGAAGCGAAGTCCACTTCTCCTTGTTTCATGCCCGCAATGCGCCCGCCGCGCCTGAACGAGACGGCAGCAAAGCGGTATTCCGCTTTTGCCGCGGCCAGCTTTCTGAACCAGAGCCCCGCCGAAGCGCAAGAAGCGGAAGGGGCGAAGCTGAACTTGTAATTACGCCATTCGTCGACAAGCTCTACATCGCTCTGGAAAAAGCCCTGCCACGAGCCTCCCTCCTCCGAAACGCCGACGGAAATCTTCACCGGCCTGTCTGCTCTGGCGGAAAACCTTATCGTGTAGGGGTGTCCGGAATCCAGGCTCACCTTGTGGAGCAACTGCGTATGCCAATCGACGTCGCTCGTCGTACCGACACGCACATTCACGCTGTTCCTGCCGGCCGCGTAGCCATTCGGCACGACCGTGCAGGTCGCGCTCGACGGCGGATTTGTCCCGAACCACCAGGGTGAGAGGGCGCCGGAGGAGAAATCGGCGTTGTCGAGCTTTTCGGGGGAGAGCGTTTCATCAAGATCTCCCCACGCTGTCTTGAGCTCGGAAAACGAGCGGTATTTCTCCTTCATGGAGGCTTGCCACATCGTCTGGATTTCACTCCTGTACTCAGCGGGAAGCGCATCCATTCTGCCGTTCAGCCACGCGTGCACCAGTCCCATTTCGTTCAGCACTTCCAGAAATGCAACGGCCTGGTCGGCCAGGTAGGTGGTCCCTGTATAGGGGTTGGTCCTGTCGAGAAAGCGTTTTGCGTGCTCTTTCTGTAGCCCTATCATTGCCGGGTCGAGCATCGCGGGGATCTGCTGGTCCTTGAAATCCATTACGTCCATGGATTTGGGGAGCCCGTCCGCTGAAGAGAACCTGCGGCCGTCGAGGAGGGGGAGCAGCGCGTAAATGCCGTTCGCCTTCAACGCGGAAAAGAAGTAATCGAGCTTGTCGAGGTTCGCCGCATCCAGGTGCCTGCTGTCCCGAAAATGTCCGTAGTCGATGTAGGAAGCCTGCCCATAGGGGGAGTCTGCGAAGTGGAACCGCACGAGGTTGATTCCGAACTTGGCAAGCCGTTTGGCGATGGCCTCGGCCTCCGCCTTGTCAGGGAAACAGTCTCCTCCGGTGATGTTCACCGCCAGGAATCTTATTCGCTCCGTTCCTTTGCCTAAATGGAGATGGCCGTCGGAACCGGCGACAACGTACCCGAACCTGCCTGCCGGCTTATGGTTCAGGTAGCTCAAGTCGATATCGGTCTTCGAGGAATCATCCCATGGCAGCACAAAGTCGAACATGCTTGCCGCAGAAGGTGCGGCGGAGAGGCAGGAGCCAATAACGAACATCAATGCCAGGGGAATTGGCCACTTTTTCGTCACATGCCCTCCCAGGGGGTGTGTTGCGCGAGCCATTGCGGGAGTCAAGCCGAGAGGAGTTCGAGACGGTTAAGGTTATCACTCGTGTCAAGGAAGGGGGGGCGAGAGGCCCCCCGAATACCGGAGCTCGCCTGACTCCTATTGTCCCTCCATTGCAGGCATGATCGAGAAAACGGGGCAGTTGACTGTCGCAATTCCTTCCGCGACGGCCATGGCCTTCATCGCGCTGGGAAGGTCCATCACCTTATCGAAGTCCATGCCATCGTAGGCAGTCACCAGCCAGAGCGGCGAATACTCCATATCGCCGGGAAGCGTGGCCAGAACATTGTGAGTCTGGGGCGAACCCATCTTCATCTTGAAACCGGAGGCGGGGCCTCCGTTCGGCTTGTCGGGATTCACGTTGAATGTGACATAGATCGGGGACACGGGCACTTCGCCGGCCCCGGCGACCATGAGCGGCGCTTCACTGAAGTTGAAATAGAAGACGACCTTGTTGCGGTACCATCCCATGTGCAGACCAGTGTCGCTTCCCTTCAGCCGATGCGCCGCCGTCGACCCGGCAGGCACAATGGGACAATTGACGAGAACGCGGGTCTGTTCCACCGCATAGCCGGCATCCTTGATCGCCTGCAGGCTCCCGATCGTGTTGGCGGCGTAGGTGGGGGGCACGGTCACCTTGTTGATGCGCCAGAAATCGTTGTAGCCCGGCTCTCCGGGTACGACATCGACGATATTAAGCTGCCCGGGCACCGGATCGCTCTCCCCCTTGCGGTACAGGACGTAAATGGGCGCGGGTGTCGTGGACTGCACATCGAAGTTGTAGTACACGACTGTCTCTCCGTGCGGTCCAAGACCCGTCGTGACGAATGGCGGCTTGTCAAAGTCCACCGGCGCGTCAGGACCCGGCAGATGGTTCATGGCGTCCCGCATCTGAAGGTGGGCAGTGGAGCCGAACCTGTCGATTGCGGCGTGCGCGCTCATCATGGGATCCATTGCCTTCGCCATGGGCGCCATGCCGGTCTTCTCGTCCTTCATCATGGCCTTGTCACCCGCCATGGCGGCTCCGGTCGTCGCGCAGCCGGCGAATGCAAACGCCGCCGCGGCAAGAACGGCCAAGCCAAAGCGGTGCGTGATTCCTCTTCTCTGCATGTGTGATTCCTCCTCGGGCTCAAGGGTAAGGAGAGGAGGTCACGAGTTCGTAACGAATGGATGGAGAATGAGTCACATTTCTCGCGGTGGCCTTGCGAGGAAACACGGTAAAGTGATTCTCGCCTCATAGTCTGTTGATCTCATCCTCAGCCCCACGGTAGGATCGGCTCATGTACAAGACTATTTCTGAGTTTGTCGAAGACTGGGGCAGGGAAAGTGCCATCAGCCTCAATGTGCAGCGTGCCCTCACCGATGCTTCGCTTCAGCAGAAATCGGACCCCGAGGGCAACACGCTGGGAAAGATCGCGTGGCACATGGTCGTGATGATCGGGATGACCGGATCCGCCGCCGGGTTGGAGATCACGGCGCCCTCCAGAGGCAGCGAGCCGCCAAGCTCAGCCGCGAGCATCGCAGACGCGTATCAGACTGCGGCGCAGTCCATGGCCGAACAAGCCTCGAAGAAGCTGCGGGACGAGCAACTTGCTTCCGAGATGACATACTTTGGCAGGTCATTGCCGATGGCTCGGATCCTGCAGTCCCTTGTCCGACACCAGATCCATCATCGCGGCCAGATGACGATCCTCATGCGGCAGGCAGGAGTGGTTGTGCCTGGGGTCTATGGACCTTCGCGGGAGGAATCCGCAGCGATGCGCGCCAGACAGAAAGGCTCGTAAGGTTTTTCGGTCTGGAAAGGATGCCGGCTCCTAGTTGTCGATCGCCTGGTAGGCCAAGGTCAAGAAATCGAGACAGACATCAGGAGGACTGGGGGAAGTCCAGGCTTTCTGGGTCATCAGGATGGTAACCATGTCTTCCTTGGGGTCGGACTGCCACCAGGTTCCCAGGCCGCCGTTCCATCCGAATGTTCCTACTGATCCCGCCGCATCCTCGCGCCGGGTAATCATGGTCATTCCAAACCCCCAACCGTGGCTGTCAAAGTAGCCGGGGATAAGGCCGGAAACAGCCTTCTGTGCGGGCGTGAGCTGGTCGGTCGTCATGGTCTCTACCGAAGGTCGGGAAAGGATGCGATTGCTTCCGTGTCTGCCCTTGTCAAGCATCATCTGACCGAAGGCAAAGTAATCGTCAATGGTCGAAACCAGGCCTCCGGCCGCGGATGGGAATGCAGGCGGCCGGCTCCACTGGCCGCCCCTGGCCTCGTCGTAGATCTCGAGCGCCCCAGTCTCAAAATTGAACGCGTAGCTGGTTGCCAGCCGGTCGATCTTTCCCGCAGGCACATTGAATCCGGTGTCCTTCATGCCGAGAGGATCAAAGATGCGTTCCCGCAGGAATGTCTCCAGCGGCTTACCCGAGGCACGCGAAATCAGCACGCCCAGCACGTCGGACCCTGTATTGTACATCCACATCTCGCCAGGCTGGTGCAGAAGGGGCAGGGTCGCAAAGCGACGGATCCATTCATCCGGTTCGGGCGGCGTCGAAGGGCTCGGCGGCCCCTGGCTCAGGAGCAGCTTTCCCACAGCCTTCTGGATCGGATAGGTGTCGGGAGGCGCCATGATGATGCCGAAGCCAAGACGGAAGGTCAGCAGGTCCCGCAGGGTGATTGGCCGGTTCGCGGGCACGGTATCGTCGAGCGGCCCCTCGAGCCGCCGCAGCACTTTGCGGCCGGCCAACTCTGGCAGCAATCGATCAACCGGCTCATCCAGCCGCAACCTGCATTCCTCGACCAGGATCATTGCCGCCACGGCCGCAACTGGCTTGGTCATCGACGAGATCCGGAAGATGGTGTCGCGGCGCACCGGGTCGCGGCCTCCCGCCATCTTCGTGCCGAGTGCTTCGACATGCACTTCACCGTGCCTGCTGATCAGGGTGACAATCCCCGGAACATCGCCGCGCTCGACATAGCCGGCCAGGACATTACGCACGCGCTCAAGCCGCTCCTTGGACAATCCGTTGCTGCTCATCGCCGTTTCTCCCCCCAGTTCACCCAATGTACAGAATTATTGTCCGCCGGGCCGCGGAGGGGTGGGCTACCGCCGAAGGACCGAGCTCTCCCGTTCCATCGTGCCGTGGGCAATGATCTCGCGGATCTTGTAGGTCCCGTACTTGCGTGCCTTGAGAAACCCGTCCCAGGCAGCGTCCGCCAGCCGCCCGCCCTCCAGGAGGTGAAACAGCCACTGGTCGGTGTAGTGGGGATCCCCCTGGGGATAGCCTGCCTGGATCTCCACGAGCCAGTTCTGGTTGAAGAGCTCCTGGCTGCCAATGGGCGGCGCCATGATGATGGGGATGCCGAGGCCGCAATAGAAGGAGAGCTCACTCGGCTTGGTCCAGAGGATGTCCGTGGTCCGCATGCAGGTGGTGAATGAATGGAAGTACTCCTCCAGGCTGACGCTGAATACGACGCCCACCTGGGGCAGTTCGAGATCCTTCTTCAACTGGTCGACGAACCGCGCCACCTCGGGCCTGATCCCTGCCAGGATTGTCAGCCGCACCTCGCCCTTCACGATCCGTTGCCGCAGGCTTTGCGCCATTGCATGAGCGATGTCCGTCTGGGCGCCGGCGCCGCCGATGGCAAAGGTGATGCGGAGGGCCCTGTCACGGGGCGGCCGGCAATTGGCGGCGCCCAGGAAATGCTCGGCCTCGTGCCGATGCAGGGGCCAGAACCGGTTGCCCTGGTCCAGGCGGTGCAGGCGCTGTCCCATATCGTGCCTGAGGATGGAAAGCGTGTGATCGCCGAGGACCTCGATCGGCAGGGGAAAGCCGGTCACCCAGATGCGCTCGTCCGGCACCCCGTACTGTTTCAGCCGGCCCACGGTCCGTCCCGAGGGCACGAGGTAGACGATGCGGCTCGTTTTCGGGTTTTCCGCAACCCACGCGCGGTTGACCTCGACGTCGCAGATGACGCAGTAGATCCGGGAATGCCCCGCCATGTCCGCGGCGATTGCCGGCGCGTAGAATGACGTCAACAGCGGCAGGGGCGCGGCGCCGATTGTCTCGAGCATCCCGCGGCACATGCCCTTGGCGATCAGGCCCTTCAGCCATGTCACCTGGAAGGAGGGACTGGACATGTCCCGTATCGGGTAGAAGGCGGGAATGTTCTGCAGCCGATCAAGCAGCCCGAAGATCGTGTTGCCAATGATCGGCCAGCTCTTGGTGCGCGAAAGGAATTCATAGCTCCTGCGCAGCCGCTCCCACTGCTTGTGCTCGGCAGGGTCCGTGTTGGACTCCCGGCCGAGGGTCATGATCCCGCCTTCCGCTATGTCCCGAAGCGGCCACGCGGCGCGCTGGTGACCGAGACCCATGTCGGCGGTAACCACCCACGCCCGCGGAAGACCTCTTGTCGGGGCGCGCAACGTGCGTCCCGCAGGCTTCGACGTTCGACTGCCGGCGCTTTTCTTCGCTGACGTTCTCATTGCCTTCCTTTCATCTTCGGATCATCTACATAATCACAGCAGGCCCCTGAAGTGAAGTCCGTCCCGGCGCACTCGCCGGCCCGCAGGAGCCGGGTCGGTCCCCGGGAGAGGGGATGCCGCCCCCGCCTGCGCAGGGATATATTGGTCCAGGGAGCTGAAGGGGCGGAAGCACTCTGAATCTTCTCTGTTATCCGCTGACGGACAAGAAGTCTCTCTGCCGGCGGTCGGACTTGAACCGACACGAGAGTTGCCCCTCACCAGATTTTGAGTCTGGCATGTCTGCCATTTCATCACGCCGGCGCTGCGGCGAGCATAGCCACCGAACCCTTATGCTGTCAACGAAGAGCCAACTCGGCCGAAGGCCGACTGCGCTTGACACCATGCCGTATTTCGGTAGGGTAGTGTCCGGGGCCCATAGCTCAGTTGGTTAGAGCGACGGACTCATAATCCGTTGGTCCAAGGTTCAAGTCCTTGTGGGCCCAAATCAATCCAAATTGATGCAATCGTGAGGGGGAGATCTGGCCGTCCCGGAGTCCGGGCGGCAGCGGAGCCGGCCGTTCGAACGTGCTCGAAACGCGGTAATGGCGTCCGGCTCGGGACGCGTCGTGGATTCCTTCCATGACGTCGAGCACGTGGTACAGAAGCTCGCCGTTGGCGCGGTGCGGCCGGTCTGCGCGAATGGCGTCGGCCATGTCTGCAACCCCCAGCCCTCTGCTGTTCTCGGTGTAGCCGAATTGAAGCGGCACATCGTCCCATGTCTTTGCATCGCGCTTCAGCAGCTTCACCGGCCCGCCGAAGGTATTGGGGTCAGGGACGGCGAGACTCCCTTCGGTGCGGTAGATCTCGATCCACGGCAGGTGCGCGCCCCAGACATCGAACGACATCAGAAGTGTTCCCACCGCTCCCGAAGCGAAATCCAGGACTGCGGCGACATGTGTCGGCACTTCCACCGTGATCTTCGTGCCGTGTTTCGGTTGGCTGGTGATAGTGCGTTCGTTGTAGGTCTTCTGGGCGGACCCGGTGACCCGGGTGATGGGACCGAGGAGGAAAACCAGGGCCGTGAGGTAGTAGGGACCCATGTCGAGCACCGGCCCTCCCCCCGCCTGGTAGTAGAAACCGGGATCAGGGTGCCAGCGCTCGTGGCCGGGGGTTGTCATGAATGCAGTGGCACCGAGCGGCCGGCCAATGGCCCCCTCATCGATCAGCTTGTTCCATGGCAGTCCTCCTGGAAAGCGTCGTTCCTCGGCAGGGGGCCGGATATCCCCTACCATCGCATTGGCGCCCCGGTGTGGTCAACGAACACGGGTCCGTCCATGCGCCACTCCCTTTCGGCCAGTTCGAGTATGGCGCGCGCGGACTCCAGGGTGTCATACTTGGCGTCCTCTCCACCCATACGGGTGCGCATCCAACCGGGATGGACCGCGAGGACCTTGATGCCCTTCTCTCTCAGGTAGTTCTGGAGGATCATTGAGGCCATATTGAGAGCAGCCTTGGACATGCAGTACGCGTACCAGGCATCACGCTGACAGTCGGCAATGCTGCCCGCCTCGGATGAGAGGTTTACCACCATCGCACGCGGGCCGCCATAGAGCAAGGGAAGGAAGTGCTTCAACACCCGCAGCGGTCTCAGGGCGTTCACGTCGAGCGTCTCCGCCGCGGCATCAAGGTCAATGCGCTCGATGGGGTTCACGGCACTTTCCCGATACAGGAGAGCGGCGTTGTTGATGATCAGATCGAGGCGCTCGACCCCTCTGCTCATCCAGCCTATCGCGAGTGTCACCACGGATTGGGACTGGGGCCGGCTGACGACCAACCAGGGGATCCACGGCGCGCAGGACACCGGCAATATGCTCTATCATGCCGGCGTCCGGCCCGCAGTGGTCACGGAGGACTGGCAGAGCGAGGAGTTCAAATCCTTCGTCGGGGATTGGGCGCGCGCTGCCAAGACTGCCGGAGAGCTGAAGCGCATGCGCATCGCTTCCTTTGGCCGGATGAAGGGGATGGGAGACATCGTCGGCAACGACGAGATCATGCTGCGGGTTCTCGGCCCGGAGGTGAACTTCGAAGGAATCGGAGACGTGCGCAAGCGCATGGATCGCGTCACGGAGAAGGAGATCGATGCGCAGGTCGCGGAGGATTCCCGCAACTTCGCCATCGATCCCCGGTTGCCCAGTGAAAATCACCGCTATGCCGCGCGGCTTCAGCTCGGGATAGAGCAGTTCCTGAAGGAGTTCGGCTACGACGGCTACAGCGCGAACTTCGGCGTGTTCGAAGAGGATGGGCGGTTCACCCAGATTCCGATGCTCGCGGCGTCCAACCTCATGGCAAAGGGGTACGCGTATTCCAACGAGGGCGACGTGCACACGGCTGCCATGGTGGGGGCCGGACATGTCCTGGCGGGCGACGGCCATTTTACCGAGATGTATTCCCTGGACTTTGTGAAGGACTCGGCGCTCATGAGCCATATGGGGGAGGGGAACTGGAAGATCGCGCGGAAGGACCGGCCCATCCGCCTCATCGACCGGGAGCTGGAGATCGGCGGTCTCTCCAATCCGCCGACGGTCGTCTTCAGCGCGCAGCCGGGGCCGGCCACACTCGTTTCCCTCGTCCCCCTCGAGGGGGTTGTGTACCGCCTGGTGGTGTGCCAGGGAGAGATCCTCGACACGCCCGAGTACAAGTCCGTCCCGATGCCCTATTTCCACTTCAAGCCGGACACCGGCATACGGCGGTCCATGGACAACTGGATTCTGGCCGGCGGCACCCACCACCAGGCGCTCGTACGGGGACGCCACCTGCGGCGCTGGAAAATGCTCTGCGAGATCCTGAAAGTCGACTGCGTCACGGTGTAGCAGCGGCCCCGTTCAGGGGCGGACGGCGGAGGGCCGAAGGCCGGCGCACAAGACACGCGGAGGTTACAATGAAGGCGAAGGTCACAGTCCATGAGCAATTCCGCAAGGGGAAGGTCGATGACAGGTTCTTCGGCTCGTTCGTCGAGTACCTCGGGCGGTCGATCTACGGGGGCATATACGACCCCGGCCATCCCACGGCGAATGGGCAGGGCTTCCGGCGCGACGTGATGGATATCACGAGAGAGCTCCGAATCCCGATCATCCGCTACCCGGGGGGCAATTTCGTCTCGACCTACAATTGGGAGGACGGCATCGGCCCGGTGGAGAAGAGACCGGCCCGGCTGGACCTCGCGTGGAAAGCGGTGGAGACGAACAGGGTGGGGCTCCACGAGTTCGCCCAGTGGGCGAAGGATGTTTCGGCCGAGATCCTGATGACCGTGAACCTCGGGACCAGGGGTGTCGCGGAAGCCCTCAGTCTTCTCGAGTACTGCAATCATCCCCGCGGCTCGTACTGGAGCGATCTGAGGCGAAAGAACGGAAAGGAGGAGCCGTTCAATGTCCGGCATTGGTGCCTCAGCAACGAGCTTGACGGCGTCTGGCAGGTAGGCCAGAAGACCGCGTACGAGTACGGCCGGCTCGCCAATGAGACGGCAAAAGCAATGAAGCTCCTCGACGGCACAATCAAGGTGTGCGCGTGCGGGAGCTCCTTCCGCCGAATGCCGACATTCCTGGAATGGGACCAGACGGTCCTCGACCTTTGCTACGACACTATCGACTACCTTTCGCTGCATTCCTATCTTCGCAATGCGGAAAAGGACCCCGATACCTATCTGGCGGAGTCCATGGAAATGGAGGAGATGATCGACCTGACCGTCAAGATGTGCGACTGCGTCAAGGGCAGGAAAAGGAGCGCCCGCACCATCGACATCTCCTTTGACGAATGGAATGTCTGGCCCCGGGCCCAGGAGGACGACCGGTTCATCGATCCATGGAGAATCGCCCCGCCGCTGCTCGAGGAAACCTATACCATGGAGGATGCAGTCGCGTTCGGCTGCATGCTCAATGTGCTCTTCCGACATGCTGACCGTGTGAAGATTGCCTGCCTGTCGATGCTGGTGAACGTCTTCGGACCCATCATGACTGAAAATGGAGGGGCGCTCTGGAAACAGACCATTTTCTACCCGTTCAGCTACGCGTCGCGCTATGGCCGGGGGGATTCGCTCGAGGTGCGCCTCGATTGCCCCGGCTACGAGAACAAGGTCTTCGGACACGTTCCTTTTGTCGACGTGAGCGCGGTGTACAGCGAAGAACGGGGAGAGGTCGTGCTTTTCGCGGTGAACCGCAGCCGCGGTGAGAGCGTTGAACTGGAGACCACCCTGGGCGGATTCCAGAAGGCGAACATGGTCGAACAGGTCGTGCTGGACAGCAAAGAGCCCGGGACATGCAACACGAAGAGCTCCCCCGATGCAGTGGTGCCTCGCGGGATAAAGGGAGCCCGCATGGAAAAGGAAATCGCCCGGGTGCAGCTTCCTCCGTTGTCCTGGAACATGCTGAGATTCGCGGTCTCACGCTGAGACGAGCCGGGACAGAAGAACCGCCGCAAAGGTCACTGCAGCGCAACTGGCAAAGTTCACCACGTCATTGTTCACGAATGCCAGGCCGCGGGCCAGCCGGTTGGGCGCGCCCTCGTCGGTGAAGGCGCGTTCCGTCACGAGGAGCGCGGGCCGCGCGGGGTTCGCGTCGCCTGCCGCACGTACATACTGCGCCTGCAGCGTCCCGCCCAGCAGGCTGTCGAGCAGCGAGCCAAGAAAGCCGCCGGCGGCCACGAATGCCGCGACGCGGACAAATCCTCCCGACAGCAGGCGAAATGAAAGATTCTCCGCGGCAAAGATCAGCGCGATGAAAATCGCGCCGGCAAGAGACGCCGCGCAGCCGGCCAGGCTCACGCCTCCCGAGATACCGCGCGGAACGGGCCGCAGGCGAAGCAGAGAGACAGGGTCATTTCGCGACAGCACGCCCAGCTCGCTCGCCCATGTGTCCGCATTGGAGGAGGCGAAAGACACGGCAAATCCGGCAGCCCACGCGGGGTCACGGGTGAGACCGAAAAGAAGCGCCATGAGGGTTCCCATGCCCCCATTGGCCAGGACTTGAAAAAGATCCCGCCTGCTTCCCTTCTGATGCATGCTTTTCAGCGCTTCTTTCTCCACGGAGCGCACCCACCCGAGCCCGGTGGAAGAGACGAAAAACGCCATGAGAATGAGCCAGAAGAAGGGGCTTCCCACCGCGAAAATAATGGTCCCGAGCGCCATGCCGACCATCGCCCCGCCCGGATCCACCGAGCCGCGCCAGAGCGCGAGGACCGAAGCTGCCGCGTTGAGGACCAGTCCGACCGCAAGCAGCAGGAGCAGGCTCATGCAAAGACCCCTGCGTACAACAGGGCGGTGGCGAGGGGAACGGTGATGTTGTCGATTCCCAGCGGGGTGAGCACCTCCACCACTGTGGCCACGGATGCCGTGAGGGCGGAGACGCCGAGGGCGGCGCCCGGCGCGCCGAAACGAGAGCTGAAAACAAGCGTAAAGACCAGCGTGATCGCGAAGGAGGCGCCAAACATGACCGCAGTGCCCGCGACGGTCTTTCTGCCGCCCCAGATGCGCAGGCCTCTTCCGCCGCGCCGCCGAAGGCGGATTTTGTCGCGCCGCCGAAGGCGGATTTTGTCGCGGCTCTCCCCGACGATGGCCGCCAACCCGTCCCCCCAACCCAGCACCAGGACCGCGAGCCCTCCGACCCAGACAGGGAATACCGCCCGCCAGCAGAGGTTGACGAGTATCAGGAGGGAAATGGGAAAGTAGACGGTTCCCCAATTGCGGGCCTGCGCCCCCTCGTCCATGGCGGGCAGAAGATGAAACCTGATTGCCAACGCGTTGATGACGATGAAGCTCGCGGGGCCGACGGAGGCAACCCATGGGTCGTCCATCATTGCCATGGCAATGAGCCACCAGTGGGCGACCCCGATATGGATCACCTTGCGCGTGATGGACGGTGCGAGCGCGCCCCGGCGCATGAGAATCGTCGCAATGCCGATAAATCCGAAAACGAACGCGTATGAGACGACGATCCCCAGAGCGTCCTGAAAAGCGGCAGACATGGTGGTGAGTATACCGATTCAGGGGCGGGGGAGGCTATTGATCTCTACCTCCTCACGCTTGACAGCGGGCTTCCCATTGCGTCACTCTCTTCGGGTTATCGCGGAAGGGGGCATGCAATGCGAAAGTGGTCGCGGCTGGTCGCTGTCATGGCGCTCGTTGCCTGCGCGATATTGGGATGCACCACATATCCCGCACAGGTGCAGCTCGATCCGGCCCGGTTCGAGAACAAAACTCTCCGCGTGGAATGGGCCATCGGCTCGACCTTTTTCAGGTTGAAGATTTCGAATCTGACGGATGCCTCCTTCGACCTCGACCTGGCAAACTCCGCGGTCGTTTCCGTCGACGGTGAGGCCCGTTACCTGCTGGCTGCGGGCAGAAAGGACGTCGTCGTCATTCCGCCCCGCTCGTATATCGTGGTCGCCTCCGAACAGGGCGCGGTCTTCGGGACGGACATCTTCGGCCGATTCAATGCGGAAAGCGAAGAAAAATATCCCCTGCCGGGCGGCGGCTTCCGCGCGGAGGACAGGACGTTTCTGAAGAGCCATTCCGGGGAGACCCTCCGACTCTACCTGCTGGCGGACGTGGAGGGAAAGAAAGCGGTATTCGATATTCCTTTCAAGATCACCGGCGCTGCCCGCGTGCTGCAAAGCGGGTCGGAAGACAAGGGCGCCGCTCCCGCTGCGGCTCCCGCCCCGCCGCCGGTGGTGAGCCCCGCGCCGCCCGCAAAGAAGTAGGCGGCCCCGCTGCGGCGTGCGCGTTCCCCCCGCCTGCGGGAATGTGCTATACTTCCCCCCCAAAACCCATGGCAGCAATGCGCGAGCCGCTCCTCCATGCACGCCGCATCGTCATCAAGGTGGGCACTCGCGTGGCCACCGAGGGAGACAATGCGTTCTCCGTCGAGGTGATCGGCACGCTTGTGAAGCAGATTGCCGCCTTGAAAGCCGCGGCAGGGGGCACCGAGGGGGCCGGCGCCCGCTCCTTCATCATCGTGAGCTCGGGCGCAATTGCCCTCGGGCTCAACCGCATGAAGCTTTCCACCCGGCCCAAGGAAATCAACCTTCTCCAGGCCGCGGCAGCCATGGGCCAGAGCAGGTTGATGCACGCGTACGAGCGGGAGTTCGAGACGGTGCACACGGAAACCGCGCAGATCCTTCTCACCTACGAGGATATCAGGAGCCGGACCCGGTATCTCAATATCAGGAACACGATATTTACTCTCTGGTCCTTCGGGGTGGTGCCGATCGTCAATGAGAATGACACGGTGTCATTCGCCGAGATTCTACGATTCGGGGACAACGACATCATCTCCGCGCACCTGGCGAACATGCTCGACGCGGACCTGCTCGTCATCCTCACCGACACCGACGGCGTCTACGACAAGGACCCCAAAGTATACGGGGATGCACGAGTGCTGCGCACCGTGGCGAAGGTGACCGACAGCGTGCTGGCCGGCGCCGAGGGCAAGGGCTCCGCGTTCTCGACCGGCGGCATGGAATCAAAGATAAGGGCCGCGGATCTCGCGACTCGCAGCGGGGTCGGGGTTGTCATTGCGCAGGGGGACGGCTGTGACCTTCCCGGCATCCTGGCCGGCGGGGAAATCGGGACCTGGTTCGTGCCCGCGCTTCGCAGAATGAAAGGCCGCAAGAAGTGGATGGCGTTCAATCCCCAGACCGAGGGCTCGATAGTCATCGACCGGGGCGCCGAGAAGGCGATACTGAAGCAGGGACGTTCGCTTCTTCCCGCCGGGGTAAGGGGTATCCAGGGCGCTTTTGCCATGGGCAGCGTGATCTCCATCCTGGACGAGGAAGGCCACGAGGTGGCTCGGGGCTTGAGCAACTTTTCCAGCGAGGAGCTGGAGAAGATCCGCGGCATGAACACGAACAGGATCCATGAAGTGCTCGGCGTGGAGGAGCACTTCGACGAGGTGGTCCACAGGGACAACCTGGTCGTGGTGGCCAAAGGAGACTGAGATGGCCGATGTGCAGCACTATATAGAGACCCTGGCCGCGGCGGCGAAGAAGGCGTCTGTCGGGCTTCGGACCCTCACCGCATCCGCGAAGAATGCCGCTCTCATGGCGATGGCGCAATCCCTGGATGCCCGCCGGGAGCCGCTGCGTGCCGCGAACGCGCGCGACCTGGAGCGGGGGAGGAAGGCCGGTCTGTCCCGCGCCATGCTCGACAGGCTTACCCTCAGCGACTCGCGCATCGACGACATGATCGTCTCTCTGAAGGAGATTGCTGCCTTCGAGGATCCGGTGGGCGAGGTCATCGGGGTGCGGAGGCCCGAAGGCTTCACGCTGGAGAAGGTACGCACGCCCATCGGCGTCGTCGCGATCATCTACGAGTCCCGGCCGAATGTCACGCTGGATGCGGCGGCGCTTTGCCTGAAATCGGGCAATGCGTCCATCCTGCGCGGCGGAAGCGAAGCCCTTGAAACGAGCAAGGCGCTGGTGGAGTGCATCCGCCACGGTCTTGCCTCGGCCGGGGTGGACGGGGATGCCGTGCAATACGTGGAGCGGACCGAGTACGAGGCAATCGACCTGCTGGTGACTCAGTCGGGCACGGTGGACCTGGTGATCCCGCGGGGCGGAGAGGCGCTCATCCACCGGGTGGTAGAGAAGGCCACGGTACCGGTGATCAAGCACTACAAGGGAGTCTGCCACATCTATGTCGATGAAAGCGCGGACCTGGCCATGGCCGCGGAAATCGTGACGAACTCCAAGGTGCAGCGTCCCGGCACCTGCAATGCCCTGGAGAAGGTCCTCGTGCACGAGGCCGTTGCCCCCCGGTTTCTCCCCTTGATGCGGGAGAAAATGATGAGCGTGGAGCTGCGCGGAGATGAGCGTACCCGTTCGATCCTGCCGGGCATCAAGAGCGCGACGGAAGAAGACTGGTACGCGGAATACCTCGACATGGTGCTCGCCGTGAAAGTGGTGAGCGGGCTTGAAGAGGCCGTGGCCCACATCGAGACATACGGCTCACGCCATACCGACGGAATCGTGTCCCGCGACGTGAAGAATATCGAGCGCTTCCTCGGCATGGTGGACTCCTCGGTACTCACCGTCAATGCTTCCACCCGGCTGAACGACGGAGGCATATTCGGCCTTGGCGCGGAGATCGGCATCAGCACCGACAAGCTGCACGCCCGCGGTCCCATGGGATTGAAGGAGCTCACCACGTACAAGTGGGTCCTGCGCGGAAACGGCGATCTGCGAAAATAGGCTCCGCGCCGCGGTATCCCGCGGATTTGTCCGCGCCGCGGTATCCCGCGGATTCGCTTCGACTTCGCGAGGCTCGTTGTCCTCCACCCGGTTTGACGCTATTTTTATGCCATGGGCACCGCAAAGCCGCACAGGGAAAGTCTGTCAGTCAAGACAGGTAAGCCTTCCGCGCAGCGAGGGCCGCAGGCCGCCGTTTCCCGTCGCGCGCTCCGCAGAGCCGCGCTCCTGGCAACAGCGGGCGTGGTGGTCGTCGGAATTGCCGCGGGCATCATCGTCACCCTCCGCCCGGGCGGCAGCGGCGCCCCTGCATCGGGCGGTCTCCCCGCGGCAGGCCTGACGGAGACGGATCCAAAACTTTCTCCTCTCGCCAAGGCCGCGGATGCGGTGGGCTTCCAGCAGACCACGGCCCCCAACGTCGGGGTGGTTGAAAATCTGCCCGCTGACACAACGCTCCTGCCGGGAAGCCCGAGCCTGCTCCCGGGAGGGACAAAGGCGCCCGATTTCTCCCTCCATACCTCCACAGGAGAGCTCGTGCGGCTCTCCGACTTCAGGGGGCGGACCGTGCTTCTGGAGTTTTTCGCTACCTGGTGCCCTCACTGCCAGGCGGAGGTGCCGCACCTCATGCAGCTATTCTCCGCGCTTCCACGGGACCGCTTTGCCTTCGTGTCCGTGAACGCGGACAGCGAGGATGCGGCAAGCATCTATGCATTTCACCGCTACTTCGGGATTCCCTGGCCGACGCTTCTGGATCCCGGGGCGCGCGCAGGTAGTTTCTCGCAGGGAGGAAGCGCCGGGCCCGTGACAGAGGCGTTCGGAGTGGCGCTTTATCCGACATTCTACATCATCGACGCGAAGGGACGCGTTGCGTGGCGGGGTGATCGGGAAAAGCCCGACGCCCTTCTCCTTCAAGAACTGACCCATGCCTCGGGAACATAGCGCGCTCCCCCTGCTGGGTCTGGCAATCCGGATTGCCGCGGCAGCCGTATGGATTGGTGCGGGAGTTGCCAAGATTCCACAGATCGAAAGCTTTCGCGAGCTTGTGGGTCGCTACGGTGTCCTGCCTCCCGTGCTGGCAGCACCGTTCGCGTATGTGCTGCCCTTTTTCGAGATCGGGCTCGGGCTGTACCTTGCCGCGGGACTTTTTGTCCGCGGCAGCGCGCTCGTGGGGTCGCTTCTCATGGTGGTCTTCCTGGCCGCACAGGCGCAGGCATGGGCTCGTGGCATCACGCTGGACTGCGGCTGCTTTGGCACCGCTGTCCAGACGACTGTTGGCCCTTTGACATTACTGAGGGATGTGGGGCTTGGGATTCCGACCTTCCTGATGCTGGCGCTTCCCGCGCGACGTCTTTCGCTCGACCGACGGCTGTTCGGCGCCGAAGATAGATTCGGCGGCGAGACTGCACGCTAGGTATCCTTTATTTCCGACTAAACCTGACCAAATCAGTAGACAATTCCAGGCGCAAATCATTAATTTTCTTCAAGAAGCTTTTCGAAGAGGAGAGACGAATGAGAAGAACTGCCTTGCGATTTCTTTTTTCGATGGTGATTCTCGGCCTCACAACCGGGAACATCTGGGCGCAGTCGACGAATACCATCCAGGTGAAGTCCACCGCGGACGGGGTCAATTATCTGACTGACGCCGATGGCATGACCCTGTACTATTACACTCTGGACACGAACGGCCAGAGTGCCTGCTACGGAGGGTGCGCAAAAGCCTGGCCGATTTTCTACGCAGAGACAATATCTGTTCCGGATTCTCTCAACGCATCGGATTTCGGCACCATCACGCGCACGGACGGCACAAAGGAAACGACATACATGGGCTGGCCGCTGTACTACTGGGTGCAGGACAAGAAGCCCGGTGACATGACCGGCGAGGGCGTCCACGACGTGTGGTACATCCTGAAGGTGCCCGCGTACACGGTCATGGTCGGGACGAACAAGGCGGTCGGCAACTACCTTGTGGACGGCAATGGCGCTTCCCTTTACTACTTCACCAAGGACCCGGTGGGGCAGAGCGCCTGCAGCGGAGACTGCATAAAGGCCTGGCCCGCCTTTACGGCGACGTCAATCGTAGTCCCTTCCGTGCTGAAGGCAGCCGATTTCTCCACGATCAAAAGGGCCGACGGAACCACACAGGTGGCCTACAAGGGATGGCCGCTTTACTACTGGGTCAAGGACAAGCAGCGCGGGGACGTGACGGGTCAGAACGTGGGCAAGGTCTGGTACGTCATCGATCCTGCCAAATTTCCTCCGAACAAAATGTAGCCCGGGTTCCTTGTGGTGAGGTGGGGGAGGCTTCTGGCATCGTCGATATCGCCATTGACCATGGCGAGGCAGGAGACAAGGCATGCGCCCCAACGGGGAGCGTGCCCCGCCCCTGTCACCTGATCGGAACCTCAGCCCCGTTCTTCAGGAACAGGGGAATGACCTCCAACGGCGCTTCGCGCTCGATCGTGGACCCGCCGTCGTGGTCCTTGCCCGTGTGCGCATCGCGCCATGTCGCCCCTGCGGGCAGGTACACGCTCCTCGATCGCGCGCCCGCGAACAGCACGGGGGCGACCAGGACGTCGGGTCCGAACATGAACTGGTCCTCGACCTCCCAGGATTTCGGGACCTCGGGGAAGTCGAAAAAAAGCGGACGCATGGGGGGAGTTCCCGCCTCGTGGGCATTCTTCATCTGTTTCATGATGTACGGCCGCAGTCTCTCCCGCAGGAGAAGGAGCTCTTTCAGAATCGGATAGCCTCTTCGCCGTAGGACCAGATCTCGTTGGGCCCGCAGGTGTCGAAATCGAAGGTGCCGGTGTCCTCGCCCTCGCTCCATTCGCCGGTCGGCAGGCGATACCCGTGCAGGCGCGTGATCGGACAGAACACGCCGTACTGGAACCATCGGATGAGAAGCTCGCGGAACTCCTTCGTTCTCGGGTCGCCCCCGAAGAAGCCTCCGATATCCGTGGTCCACCAGGGGATTCCCGACAGGCCCATGTTGAGCCCGGCGCTTACCTGCTTTCGGAAAGTCTCGAAATTCGAATGGATGTCGCCGGACCACACCGCGGCCCCATAGCGCTGGCTTCCCGCCCACGCGCAGCGCGCGAGGTTGACGACGTCCTTGATGCCGGCCTCCGTCATCCCGTCATAGAAGGCCTTTGCATACAGGACGGGGTAGAAGTTCCCCACCCCCAGGTTCGGGCCGAGGTAGTAGCGATAGTTGTCGTATCCGGCAAACGCAAGAAATCTGTTCATATATGCACCCTCCGCTGCTTGTCGACTGGCCATGAACATGACGCGATACCAATCTCGTGTTACAATCGGGCATAGGGAGCGTTCCATGGCCAAGGGCCGCATCATGGTGGTGGAAGATGAAGGGGTCGTCGCCCTTCAGATACGGGAGGCGCTGCAAGGCCTCGGGTACGAGGTTCCCCTCGTCGCATTGACCGGCGAAGAGGCCGTGGCCAGACTGCTGGAAACCGAACCCGACCTCGTCCTGATGGATATTCAGCTCAAGGGCGCGCTCAGCGGGATCGATACGGCGCAGCGTATCCGCAAGCGGCTCGACGTGCCGATCGTCTACCTCACCGCTTTCTCCGACGCGGAAACGCTTGTCCAGGCGCAGCTCACGGAACCCTACGGCTACATCCTCAAACCCTTCGAAGAAAAAGGTCTGCACGCGATCATCCAGATGTCCCTTTTGAAGCACAGCCGCACGCACAGCTTCAGGGAGAACGGGTGGTGGATGTCAGCGGTGGCCGCGAGCATGGTGGAAGCGGTGCTCATCTGCGATCCCAAAGGGTACGTCAAATTCGTCAACCCCGCGACGGAAGTCCTGCTCGGCAGGCGCCAGCCGGACGTGCTGGAGAAAAGACTCTCCGAGCTCGTCCAGCTCATTGACGCGGAGACCAGGGCGCCTCTCCCCTTTCCGGTGACCGAGCCGCTGCTGGAGGGAAAGAGCACGATGCGCGGCAATTGCCGGCTGGTGGCCGGAGAGGGCAGGGAGCTCCCGGTGGAGTTCAGCGCGTCGCCGCTGCGAAGCCCCGAGGGCACCCTGTTTGGAATTCTTTTCGTATTCCGCGAGACCGCCGAGCGCGAACGGATTCATGCGCTCGTGATGCGTGAGATGGAGGAGCTTGCCAAGGTACAGAAGAAGTCGTTGCACGCGCGCGACACGCGCATTGCCGGCATTCGGTATGACTCACTCTATCTGTCCGCCTCGATAAGCGGAGGGGACGCGCTGGGCTGCTTCTCCCTGGACGAGCAGCACGCGGCATTCTACGCGCTGGACGTGATCGGCCAGGGGAACCTTTCGCCGCATTTTTCTCTCCTCCTGCAGACTTATCTGACGCCTCACTTTGAAAAGGGCGGGCTCCTTGTCGAGAAGAAGTGGCCCGATCCCCGGCAGCGCGTCCTGAGTCCTTCCGAGGTGGTACAGGAGCTGAACAAGCGTTTCTTTCTGCAAGAGGACGCCCGGCCGTACTTTACCATCGCCTACGGGGTACTCGAGCCGCGCACGGGAGCGGTCCGTCTTGCCCGGGCCGGTCATCCCTTCCCCCTGCTGCAAAAAGCCGGCGGGGCGGTGCACCTGCTGAAACCTGAAGGATTCGCAGTCGGGCTCTTTGCCGGATCCGAGGTGGATGCAGAGGAGCTTGTGCTGCAGAAGGGGGACCGTCTGATCCTCTACTCCGACGGGCTGGTTGACTGCACGAACGCAAAGGGAGCGCGCTTCACCGAAACCCGGCTCATGGACCTCGTGAAGGCCGGCACGCGCCTGGCGCTTTCCGAGCTCGTGGAGTCGCTGCGCCAGCAGGTGGTGGCATGGCGAGGTTCGAGCCCCTTCTCCGATGACGTGTCCCTGCTCGCTCTGGAAAGGGAATGAGGGCGCGTTTCAGCCCGACGGGAAGCTGATCGTAAAAGAGGCGCCGGAGCCCGGATTCATCGTTAAGGCCCCCCTGAGCTGCTCCACAAGAATGTTCACGATGCGAAGTCCCAGCGTGGCAGGATTGCGGATATCGATTCCCCTCGGAAAGCCGATCCCATCGTCGCTGATTGTAAGGACCACCCTGCCTCCCTCCACGCGGTGCAATGAGACGGAGATCGTGCCCCGTCGTCCGCCGGGGAAGGCATACTTCAGGGAGTTCGAAAGGAGCTCGTTGATGATGAGGCCGCATGGCACGGAGACGTCCATGCTCAAGGTCATTTCCTCCACGTCTATTCCCAGCTCGACAGGTCCCGAGTTGCCCGCGTAGGAATGGCGGAGGTGCGCGGCCAGGTCGCGGACGTACCCCGCGAAGCTGATCCCCCGTTCGTCCCCCGACGGGTAGAGTTTCTCGTGGATGAGTGCCATGGATCTGACCCTGTCGCGGCTCTCCGAGAGCAGCGCGCGGGTCTTCTCGTCGTCCGTTGATCCTGCCTGCAGCGCGAGGAGGCTGGAAATGACCTGCAGGTTGTTCTTCACCCTGTGGTGGATTTCCTTCAGAAGCACTTCCTGGTCCCTGATTTCTTCCGCCTTTTTCTGGGCCGTCACATCACGGACCAGAACAATAGCCTCGGTCTCCCCGCTCGCCACGAATCTCTCTTCGAAGTACCGCCTTCCGCCCTCCACCTCTACGTGATACGACAGCACCTGCGGGATCCCCGTGTCCAGGGCGGCCTCCGTCGCGGCAATGGACCTGTCAAAGTACTCGGGGGAGATGAAGGAGTAGAGGGAAAGTATCTGCTCGGCGTCCTTGCCCACCAGGTCCCGTGCGGTCTCCATGAGCGGGAGCTTGGCGGAAGAGCGCGCATCCAGAATCGTTCCATCGCGCGTGACCCTGAATATCACGTCGGGAACGGCATCGAGGAAGGCGACGTTCCTTCGTTCGCTCACGCGCAACTCTTCGGTGGAGCGCTCCAGGGCATCCAGCATCCCGTTGATCGCCGCCCCCAGATACGCGATCTGGTCCTTGCCCTCGGCCGGGACGCGCCGGCCAGGGTCTCCGCCGGTGCCGACGGCAAGCACGCCCCTGCTCAGGCGCAGGAGCCGCGACAGAATTCTCGTCTCTATGAAGATCAGCATGACGGCCCCGAATACGACAACAATGACAAGCAGCCATGCATAGAAGTACTGCATTGTCTTTTCAGCCTGCAGGTGGATGTCCCGAGGTGCGTTCACGCGCAGCGCGACAATCGGCAGGCCGTCCACATCACGGATGGGCGCGTAGGCCGAGACCAGATCCTCCCTGCTCCGGTCCAGGTAGGGCGGCGCGCCCGGCGCGATGGCGCGCACCGCATCCGCAGTCTTGTGTTCGAGCCGGGGGCTTTCGAAAGGCAGGACCTCGAGGGAGATGGCCAACCTCCCCGCCAGCTCAGCCGCTTCCCGGTCATCGAGGAAACGCCCCATGAGCATGGCCCCCCGCACCGGTCCCAGGCCAAGGCTGTTCCGAATGGGCCTCGACACAGCCAGGAGAGGTCCTTGGGGAAGCCGGATGATACCTTGGGCCGAGGCATTTGTATCCGTGAAGCGCCAGAAGTCCGGGCGGGCCGAAAGCCATGAGACGAGCTCGCGCGGGGCGTCCGCCAGCACCCGGCGTGAGAGGTCGAACGAGCGTCCGAAAACCATGCGCCCCTGCGTATTGATGAAGAGGACGACGCTGAGCCGCAGATTCTGGAAGAACACCTCGTCTAAGTTCTCCACGATGAAGCGCGGGTTCCTGTCCAGAACGAACCCATATGTGTCGTCCCACATCGCCCAATCATTTGCGGTCCTGCCGAGGGAAGACAACTCTTCGGCGATGGCGTTGGTCACCCTCTCCACGTCCCGTTCAACGTACCGCCTCTCCAGGCGCGCAAAGCTGTCCGAAAGCAGATCCTGAGTGACGGCGACGATGATGATCATCATCACCAGCAATGTCCCGCCGATCACGAGGAGGATGATTCTGCGCATGGCGTACGGTCCAGCCTATACCCGGCCATTGCAGCGGTCAAGCGCAGCCAGGGATGCGTAGCACGCCGAGGGCGTGCGGAGGCGGCAGGTGGCCGCGAAGCGGACAGCGAGCGCCGCGAGGTCGCACCGGTCTTCTGAAAAAAGCTGTAGACGACAAGCTGACCAGTCACTACCTTCTGATCCAGTGAAATGCCACATGAAACTCGCCTCAATGAGCGCCTTCGTCGTCCTGCTTGCGTTCGGCGTCTCGAGCCTCGCCGAGGCGGCGCCAGGTGATCCGCCCGGGCCGGTATTTCCTTTTGCGCTCGATCCGCTGGCGGACGCGGCTCTCATTGGAGGAGGGCTCGCGCTCTACGGCGGCAGCCTCCTTCTGGAGTCAAAAAAGCCGGCGCCGGACAAGGCGGCCGTCGATTCGGCGGCCATTCCCTTTTTCGATCGGATCTATCCCTCCAATCCCTCGGCGACTTTGAGTACGGTGGGCGATGATCTGGCTCTTGCGTCGGCCGCCCTTCCCCTGGTGCTCCTTTTCGGAAGAAGCGGCGACGAAATTCTCACTCTCAGCGTCATGTACATCGAGACCCTTGGCCTCGCCTATGGCCTCGATTCCCTGCTGAAATCAACTATTGTGCGCTATCGTCCCTACGCCTACTCCTCGTCCACTCCGGCGGACTTCTCGAACAGCGAAATCACCGCATCCTTCCCTTCAAGTCACGCCACCCTCGCTTTTTCCGCAGCCGTGTTCACCGGCCATGTTTTTGATGTGCTCAATCCCGATTCGCACATGAGGGTCTGGGTCTGGACCGCGGGGCTTGGCGTTGCCGCCGTGGTATCCACGCTCCGTGTCGCGTCGGGCGACCATTTTGTGAGCGATGTGGTGGCGGGCTCGGTCATCGGGGCCGCGAGCGGCTTTCTGGTCCCGTTTCTCCATGAACGACTGCGCGCGATAAAGACAAAGTCGAGTGATGCGGTGTCGAGCATCGAGCTCGCCCCGACAATGGGCGGGATCGACGTAAGGCTTTGTCTCAGACCCTAGCGGAAGGACGGGCGGCAGCTAGCGAGAGAGGAGCACCACCATCGATCGTGCCTCCAGCCGGCATGTCTCCCGACTCAGTCGCTCTTCCTCGCCTGGCAGGACAATGTCGCGCGGCGAGGGCAGACCAGTGTCGATGGCCCTGTACCATCCCTCTTTGCCCTGCGGGATCGGTGCAAGGGTGAAGAGAACCTCCTCCCGTTTTGCGTTGAACATGATGAGGATATCGTTGTCGTCCCGATCCGCGTCGATCTCGGACTTGTTTCCGTCGATCAGCAGCGCAAGGGTCCGTTGCTCGGGTGCCCAGTCCGCGGGCTCCGCCTCCTCGGTGAGCCACGTAATGTCGGGAATGGTGGTGTGGGGCGAGTTCTTTCCATTATAGAACTCGGGCCGTAGGAATGCGGGATGGCGCAGGCGGAATCTGATCAGCTCCCTGCAGAAGCGATGGATATCGGCATGCGGACGCAGAAAACGCCAATCGTACCATGAAATTTCATTATTCTGGCACCACGGGTTGTTGTTTCCGCGCTGCGTGCGACGGAACTCGTCTCCTCCCAGGATCATCGGGGTGCCGAGGGAAAGGAGGAGCGTGGCGAGAAAGTTTTTCACCTGCCTGTTCCTGACCGCCTCGATCAGAGGGTTCTCCGTGGGGCCTTCGACTCCGTAGTTGGCGCTCTGATCCGGAGTGGCCCCGTCCTTGTTCCCCTCTCCGTTCTCCTCGTTGTGTTTCTTCTCGTAGCTTACTAGGTCATTGAGGGTGAATCCGTCGTGGGAATCGATGAAGTTGATGCTGTGAAATGGCTTCCTGCCATCACGCAGGTAGAGGTCCGAGCTGCCCGCGACACGCGTGGCAAGGCGGCTGACCATCTCCGCGTCACCGCGCCAGAACCTGCGCACGTCGTCGCGAAACTTGTCGTTCCACTCCGCCCACCTGCCGCCGGGGAACCATCCCACCTGGTATGCGCCGGCCGCGTCCCATGCTTCGGCAATGATCTTCGTATGCCGCAGCACAGGGTCTTCCGCAATCCGCTCCAGTATCGGCGGATTTTCCATCAGGTTGCCTTCCGGGTCCCGGCCCAGCACCGAGCCGAGATCGAAACGGAACCCGTCCACGTGCATCTCCACCACCCAGTAGTGCAGACAATCCATGATGAGCGAGCGCACGATGGGGTGATTGCAGTTCATGGTATTCCCGCACCCGGTGAAGTTGCGGTAGATGCGCGGGTCCTTCTCGTCCAGCATGTAGTAAATCGAGTTGTCCCACCCGCGGAAACAAAGGGTGGGGCCGGCCTCGTCGCCCTCCGCCGAGTGATTGAACACAATGTCGAGGATGACCTCGATGCCCGCCGCGTGCAGCTCGCGGACCATCTCCTTGAACTCGGTCACCTGCTGGCCCAGCGCGCCAGCGCTCGAATAGCGGCCCTTGGGAGCGAAGAAGGTGATGGTATTGTAGCCCCAGTAATTCTGAAGCTGCTCGCCCGTCACAGGGTTCACTCGTGTGTTTTCCAGCTCGTCGAACTCCTGCACGGGCAGGAGCTCCAACGAGGTGATCCCCAGCTCGGTGAAATAGGGTATCTTCTCCGTCACCCCACGGAACGTGCCGGGGTGAGCGACTCCCGAGCGGGGATGCATCGTCAGGCTGCGCACGTGCGTCTCGTAGACCACGCTGTAGCGCAGCGGCCGGTTCAGCGGCCTGTCGCCTTTCCAATCGAACTCATCGGAAACCACGATGCCTTTGGGCATGCCTTCCCTGTCGGAGGGGGTGGAAATGCGCGGACCTTTGTCAGGCGTAGCGGGATCCGCACCGTAGGCATCGGCCAGGTTCCAGGTGAAATTGCCCGTGACCGCCTTCACGTACGGATCGAGGAGGAGCTTGTTGCGATTGAACCTGTGGCCCTTTTCAGGCTGGTAGGGGCCGTCCACGCGGTAGAGATAACACGCACCGGGCCCCACGCCGTCCACCTGCACGTGCCAGACGTCGCCCGTTTTGTTGAGGCGCGGGTCGAGCGCAATCTCATGCGCGGGGGCGGAATCACGGGGATTGGCGAAAAGCAGCAGCGACACCGCCGTGGCGTGCCTGCTGAAAACCGAGAACAGCGTCCCCCCGCCGTTCAGCGTGGCCCCGAACGGCAGGGGCTTACCGGGAGAAACGCGGATGTGCGGCGCTGCGATCGTTTCCTCCCTGTGTTTTCGGCCTGTCGTCACGCCTGCGCGCTGTTGCCCGCCAGGCCAGTTTCACTTGCCGCGGCGCGCATGCCCATGATTGTCTCGGTGATGAGCTCCCCGAGCTCGACGCCCATCATCGCGGCGCCCTTTTCTATCACCGACCTGTTTACCCCGGCGGCGAAGCGCGCGTCCTTCCATTTCTTCTTGACCGAGGAGGCCTCCATGTCCAGGACGCTGCGCGAGGGCCGCATCAGCGCAGAGGCCTTGACCAGACCCGTCAGCTCGTCCACCGCGTACAGCACCTTCTCCATGCGTTCCCGCGGCTCCACGTCGGAGCAGATCCCCCAGCCGTGGCTCACCACGGCGTGGATGTAATCCTCCGGCCATCCCGCTTCGGCAAGGATCTCGGGGCTCTTGCGGCAGTGCAGCTCGGGAAAACGCTCATAGTCGATGTCGTGAACCAGGCCGATGATTCCCCACTTTTCCTCCTCCTCTCCGTACTTGCGCGCCATGTGGCGCATGACGGCTTCCACCGAGAGGGCGTGGGCGAGAAGGCTCGCCGTGGCGTTGTATTTCAGGAAGAGCGCGAGGGCTTCGGCCCGGGTCGGTATGTGTGTCTCGGAAGGCATGGCGGGAATTGTAGCGGTCCGGCGCGGCCCGGGCAAGAGCGCGCACCGCCGTACCTTGCACAAATGTCACGGGTACCGCGGCCACCGCACCTTGCACAAATGTCACCGAGTACGGTGACCACGGTACCCCGTGCAGTTCGGCGGATTTCGGCGTTTGATTGCTTGGCAGGGCGCGGGTGAGTATCTTAGAAATCGGAAAGGCACATCGTGGGCATGCACGCGGGGGGCGAGAATCATCTTCCCGGCTCTTTTTTCGAGCTTATCCGCGTCTCGGACATGCCCGTGCTGGTCGATTTCTGGGCCGAATGGTGCGGCCCCTGCCGCACGGTGTCGCCCGCAATCGAGCGGATCGCCCGTGAATACGCCGGTCGGGTGCTCACCGTGAAGGTGAACGTGGACCACAAGCCGAATGTCGCGCAGGCTTACGAGGTCCAGGGCATCCCCACCATCATGCTCTTCTGGAAGGGAGAGTGTCACATGAGACTCACCGGCGCGTATCCCTATGAGGCCATACTGCAGAACATACAGGAGAACTGGCCTCAGGAGGCGGGCCCGGCCTCCTGACTCACTTCAGGTGATTTCCGTGACCTCCACGAGCGCGGCACGGGCCGCAGCCTTCCCGGCGGAGGATTGCAGCCATTGCCCCAGCGAAAACTTCGGTCCGACAAGCAGATCAAGCATCCACCCGCCGGGGGTCTCCACGCATGTCCCCTCCCGCAGCATTTTCTTCTTCAGCGACTTTTCAGCCGGCACAAGTCTCTGCGTACCGCCCGCACGGAAAAGGGTGACGGGCGCGTGCGCGTCACGGAGAAACGCCGCGAGATTTTCCGGCGCCTGGGGGAAAAGCGACGAGGGAAGCTCCACCCGCATGCGCAGAGCGCGAAAAACTCCCGGTTTCCATTCCTGGACGACAGGGCCAAACGTGCCGCCCTCGGGCTCCTGCAAATCCGCCAGTCTGTCCGGGTCCCACGCGGTGATGGCCGCGACGGTTTGTCCGTACCAGAGTGACTCCTCGCCGAGCACTCCCGAGGCATCCGCAAGTGCCTCCCTGACGGCGAGGACGTTCTCGAGCTGAGCGGGCGATTTTTCAAGCAGTCTTCGCATGAGCCAGGCCTCGGCCCAGCGAGAGCCGAGACCTGCGGCTTCCCGGGGGATTCGCGCCCTTACGAATACAGGCCGCAGGTGATGCTTTCTGCTCATGAGAGACGCAAGGCCGCCGACCGCCTTCGTCGAATCCGTCGAGTACGTCGGTGCAGAATCCGCCGAGTACGTCGGTGCCATTCCCGCGCCCCCCGCGGCCCTGCGCGGGCTGCGCGTGCAGCCGGGACACATCGCACAGTCCTGGGACCCTTCCGCCCCCCTGCGGCAATACCCGGGGTCGCGCCCGGCCTTCGCCTCTTCGTACTGCGCATGGAGGGACGCCGTTGTCTGCTCGTCTTCGAGAAAAGGGAACGCGAAGAGGCGGCCGCGCGGCTTCTCACCGGCCAGCGCGGCGCTGTTCGCGGCGAGCCAGGCGCTGACCGGGGGGCCTGCCTCCCGCGGCAACCCTCTCTCTGCGATGCACCCGGCGTGCGCAAGCCGTTCGAGAAGGGGGTGCAGGGAGTGCCCGCCGAGCGCGAGTGCCTGGGTCGCCTCGTATTCGGACCAGGGCATGGCGAGCCTGAACTCGAACCCATTGGTCTCACAGATCGATTTCGCCCTTCCCGCCGCCTGCCGCCATGCCTGCTCATCCAGCACGGGGGGATCGTATCGCAGAGGGGTGAACGGCATACGGACGAGCATGCCGAAGCTGAAAAGAACACGCGGCGGTGCATCGGATTTCATCCGGAGCTGCTTCAGCCATTTCATAAAATCGGCGAACTCCTCGAAGTCCCGGGTATGTTCCCGCCCGGTGAGCAGGTAGAAGAGCTTCAGCTCGCGCGTTCTCCGCGCGTGAAGTGCTTCCAGCACGCCGCGGATATCCGCTTCGTCGAGGCTCTTCCGCAAAAAGCGCCGGGTGCTCCCGCTGATCCCCTCGATGCCGAGGGTAAAGCTGGTTTTATCCGCGGCAATTTCCAGGTCAATGAGCCCCGGCGTCCGGGCAAGAATGTCCACGCGCTGGCTCATCAGGTTCACCCTGTGGAAAAGAATGTTGAGGTCGTGCAGGAGAGTGGCAATCTCCGAGTGCGTGTTGAAGTTGAAGCTTTCAATCTCAAGGGTGTCCGCCCCCGTGCTCAGTTTCAGCTCACGCGCCGCGCGAAGAACCTCGGACGCGGGGACCTGGCGGAATGGCTTTCTGTCGTGGCCTTCGTAGCAGAAGGAGCAGAAGCACGGGCATCCCCGGGTGATCGAAAGCCTGGCTGTCGCGGATTCAGGACCCGGCAGGATCGGCGCGGAAAGGCTCTCCCGGCCGGTATCGGAATCAGAGCATGAGGTCTTTCCCACCCGGACTGCGAAGCTCCCGGCGGGCCATAGACCGGGCACTTCGGAGGCGATACGCCTGATGCGCTCCCGCTTCGGCAGGCCGGCCCAGGCGCTGCTCAAGCGCGCGATCCTGCCCACGCTTCCCTCGCCTTCTCCGAAGAAAATCGCGTCGGCCATGCAGTCCCCTGTCTCGGAGACGAGCGCATGGGCGGCGGTGCTGTTCGACCCGCCGAGGATGAAGGGAGGCCACTGCTCGCCGCGCGTGCCCGCCCATAACGGGATTCCGGAGTGCGCCAGGAGGTACGGCAGGTTCACCTGCTCGAGAAGCCACGAGTTGGAAACGAGCACCAGGTCGAAGTCTTCGACGGACCGATGAGACTGGGTTCCGATGAGCAGCGGCAGACCCGCCTCCTCGAAGACGCGCGCGTCTTCGGCGCGCGGGAGGAACGCCATGTCGATGAACGCATCCGGCAGCGCTGCGCGGATCTCGCGCGCCAGAAACACATGGGGCGTGGAACGCTCGATATCGGCAAATGGCGAAAGGCGCACAATGAGCGTATGAAAACTGCTTTTCTCCCATGGCGTGTTGCCGTATGTGGGGTTGGCCAGGAAAAGGCGGAAGTCCCTCAGCCGGTGGAGTGATTGGCGAAAATACTCGTTATACAGGGGCATGCGAGCTCCCTACTGTAGCCCGGAACCTCCGGATGAGGGAAGGGGAGCTTGCACGATGCATCAAACGGGACTATGCTCGGTGATCTTTTCGCAACAAAAGGAGACGCGATGAAAAGGGTTCTCTCGCGCCTTGCACCGCTGCTTACGATTCTGGCAATTCTCGGCTGTGGTCCTGCAGCCGTTGTGGACAAGAAGATCGTGCAGATGAACTACAAGGGAACACTCCCGGACGGGACGGTCTTTGGACAGTCGGAGCCGAACAAACCCCTCGAGTTCATGATCGGCGCGGGGAAAATAATTCCTGCGCTGGAGAAGGGGATCATGGGTCTGAAGGTCGGGGCCAAGAAGAAAATAGAGATCAAGGCAGCGGAGGCATACGGGGAGTATGACAAGAACGCGATCCAGGAAGTTCCCAAGGAGCAATTCCCCAAAGAGCTCCCGCTTACCGTGGGCCAGTTCTACAGGGTTCAGACACCACAGGGACCGCTGACGGTGACGATCATCGCCATCAAGGACAAAACCGTCTCCGTGGACTTCAACCATCCCCTTGCAGGCAAGGATCTCACGTTCGATATCGAGATCGTGAAGATACGCGACGCCACGAAGGCGGAGCTCGCCGAAGCCTTCCCGGCTCCCCAGGGTCCCTCGGAAGGGCCATCGGCTCCGCAGGGCTCCAAGTAAGGCTCAACTTTACTCGCTCCCGGCTATCCCCTATACTGCCGGGCGATGTCTCTGCGCGTTTTTCTCACCGCCGATCTTCACCTCGGGATGAAATTCGCGCAGTACCCCGCGGCGCATGCCGCGCTCGAGGAAGAGCGCTTCCTCTGCCTCGAGCGCATGGTCGCAGAGGCGGCTACGAGGCGCTGCGATCTCCTCGTCATTGCGGGAGACCTCTTCCACCGCGTGTCCATGTCGAAGCGGGACACCGAGCGGGCCGCCCAGGCGCTTCGGGCATTCCCCGGCAAATGCGTCGCGGTGCTCCCCGGCAATCACGACTACTACTCTTCCGACGACAGGCTCTGGCCGTGGTTCCGCGACAAGAGCGGAGATTCGATTCTTTTCCTCGACCAGCAGCGACCCTACTCGCTCCGCGGCTACGAAATCGATGCGTGCATGTACCCGGGGCCGTGCCTTTCCATTCATTCCGCGGCGAGCGCCGTTGGATGGGTCCGGGATGCCGCCCGGGATGAGACCTTCTCTCATCGCATCGGGATTGCACACGGAAGCCTCGAGGGTGTTTCGCCGGATTTCAACGAAAGCTACTTCCCCATGAAAGCGGCGGATCTTCTCTCTTATGGAATGGACGCGTGGTTTCTCGGGCACACGCACGCGCGTTATCCCGAGCGGCCTTCCCGTCAGGACAGGATCTACTATCCGGGCACTCCGGCTCCCGACGGATTCGATTGCACGCACGCAGGCTCCGCCTGGCTGATCGAGCTGGGCGACAACAAGGAAGTCAGCGCGCAGCCGGTCAGCACGGGCGGTATCCGATTCGTGGATCGCACGCTCGAGGTGAAGGGCGGCGAGGACCTGGCCGCGCTGGAGGAAGCCTACGGCGTACTCGCCGAACGGGTACGGCCTTCGGGCCGAGCGGGTACTCCCGCACTCCCGTACGGCGTACTCGCCGAACGGGTACTCCCGTACGACGGCCCCGATCAATCCGCCGAGTACGGCGGCGCGGCGAAGAAAACCCTGCTCAGGCTGCGACTGACGGGACGCGTCACCCGGGAGATCCTCTCGCGCATCGGCCCTCTCCGTGCGCGTATGGCGGAGCGGCTGATGCACCTGGAGCTCCGCACCGAGGATCTTCGGGAGGAGATCACCCGTGAGGCAATCGACAGGGAATACTCCGTGGGATCATTTCCTCATTCGCTGCTGTCACAGCTTGCCGAGGAGGGCGAACCGGAGGCTTTGAGGATTGCGCACGAGCTGCTGCAGGAGCTGCTCCCATGATCGTGCGCCGCCTCCGGGTCCATCCCTTCGGCTGTTTCGATGACAGGGAGGTCGTCTTCGCCCCTGGCTTGAACGTGATCCTCGGGCCCAATGAAGCCGGCAAATCGACTCTTTTCAACGCGGTGAAGAGCTCATTTCTGCGGACAAAGCTTACAAAGCCGAAGTTCGCGCAGTTCATCGAAAAGTTTCTGCCGGCCGGAGGCGGAGACATCGTCCGATTGGAGATCGAGTTCACCGCGGCAGACGCCACATGGGTTCTCAGGCGCAGATGGGGTCAGGCGCCCGCCTCCGAATTGACGGGACAGGGAAGCGGCACGATGGGGGACGACGACGCCATCGCGCAGAAACTCGAAGCGCTGCTTCCCGCAAAACAGGGAACCTTCTGGAAGGTCCTTATGACAGGGCAGACCGAGCTTGCCGCGACCCTGGATTCTCTGCGGAAAGAGGGCAGGGAGGCGCTCGCGGATCTGACCGACATGCTCAGGCGCGCGGTACTGGCGACGGGAGGCGTGCCCGTGGACAGGTTCCTCGACCTCCTGGGAGTGCGGCGAGACGAAGCCTTTTCACGGTGGGACCGGGCGCGCGCCGGTCCCGAGGGCAACCACGGCATCGAGAACCCCTGGAAGAACAAGATCGGAACAATCCTTCAGGCCTGGTACGAGAAAGAGACGATCACGAGGAGCGGGAAGAGCGCCGAGGCATACGAGTCCGGACTGGACGAGATCAACGGCAGGCTCCGGGGAACGGCTGCCGAGCTTGCCGCGCGCGAGTCCTTTGTTTCAGGAAATGAGACCGCTGCGCGGGATGCGCGCGAGCGGCGGATCCTCGAGGCGGAGTTGAAGGCGGTCCGGCAGGAGATGGATGCTCTGCGCAAGGCATCCCTTGAATGGCCCGTTGCCGCGCACAAGGCCCGGGAGCTGGAGAAGTCACTGGCCGAGGCGGAAGCCGCGCGCGGTCCCCTCGGGGAGGAGCTTCTGGCCGCGCAAAGGGCAGAGGACACGAGAGGCCTGAGGGACAAGCTCGCGCGCGTGCTGAAGAAGGAGACGCAGGTCGAACAGGCGCGCGCGAAACTCGCTGCGCTGCCCCGTCTGGATAAGACCGCGCTGGAGGAAATCCGCGGAGCCTCGACACTGCTTGAAAGGCTGCAGACCGGCATGGAGGCGGGTCGGCTTGCCGTGACCGTGGTCGGCAGGACGGGTGTGGAGCTTGTCGTGCAGGAAGATTTCGATCCCGAAAGCCGGAAAAAGCTCGGCCCCGGAGAGACAGCCAGATTACGTGCCGCCGGAAGGGTGCGCATCGTGCATCCCGACATGGAGATCGAAGTGAGGTCCGGGGACGTGGACTCCCTTGTGAGGGCCGAGAAGGCAGGCGTCGCCCGGCGCGCACTGGAGGCGCTGTTCGCGCGTCATGGGGTATCCGGCACCGCCGAGGCTGAAACGCGCAGCCGCGCATATGAGGCATGCGCCGCCGAAGCCGAATCCTCCGAGAAGAACCTTGCGGAGGAGCTCGCCGGGGATTCGCTCGCGGAGATCAAGAGGCGCGTCGCCGCGCTCGGTCCGGCGGCCGTGACGCGTCCGCTCGCAACCATCGCTTCCGCGCTTGCCACGCTCAAGGCGCAAAGTGGAGCGCGGTCCGGCGAGCTCGCCGAGATACGCAGGCGGATGGAGGATTGGGCATCCGATTACGGGACACCGGAAAAGCTCCTGGACAGGCTGGCCGGTGCGAAAAACCGAGAATCGGGTCTCGTCGACAAGCTTTCCCGCTCATCGCCGCTGCCGGAAGGCTTTTCAGACGCCGAGTCTTTCCTGCGGGCTTTCGAATCGGCGCAAAAAAAGCTCGCCGACCTCAGGGTGGAGCTGAAAGGACTCGAGGGGGACAAGAATGCCCTCGCGGCCAGGGCCCCGGATCAATCCGCGGAAGAGCTTGCCGGCCAGGTGAAAGAGGCGGAAGAGACGTTTCGGCGGGAGCTCCGACGCGGTGAAGCCCTGGAGCGCATTGACGCGGTTGCCCGCGGCCTGATCGGAGAAGGCGCATCCTCGATCTACGACGGCATGCGCTCCGAGCTCGAGAAGCTGATCGCCGCCATGACGGGAGGCCGGCACCTGTGGGTGGAAATGGACGGCTCTCTTCCGCGGGCGCTTGCGGACGGCAAGGGCGCCCGGATCGGCTGGGACCTGCTTTCCGCGGGCACAAAGGACACGCTGGCCCTCGCCCTTCGAATGGCCATGGCCGCATATTTCCTGCGAGGTTCTGACGGATTCATGATGATGGACGATCCCCTGGTCGACATGGACCCCACCCGGCGGAAGGCCGCTGCCCAGAGCCTGGTTTCTTTCGGGTCGGCCAGGCAGCTCATCCTTTTCACCTGTCACCCGTCTACTGCGGAGCTTTTGGGAGGAAACCTCATCCGGTTGTGAGCTGACTGTCCTCTGTGCGGGCCGCGCTCAATCCGTCCCTGCCTTCGCTCGCCCTCGTCATACGGGAATACCCGTTCGGCGCTAACGCCGTCCCTGACTACGCGGGCCGCGCTCAATGCGTGCCTCCCCGTCTTCCGCGTCCACGGCCTTCTCTGCCGCTTCCAGGTCCAGCGCGAAGTCCATCGGATCCACCCGGTTTTTCTTTCTGTTCTCGTTGAGAAACTTTGAAATGCCGGACGCGTCATGCGCGCCCCGGTCCACCAGCGCCCGCAACTCCTGCCGAGACGCTACGTTTCCGGGAGGAATATCGTGCTGACGACCGTAATACTCGCGGGCGTACCAGAGGACCTTCGCAAAACGGCGCGGGGGCCCGCGCAGCGCGTTGTATCCGGGAATGCGCGTGAAGTTCGCCAACGGGTCCCACGAGCGCTCGGCGGTCTGCTGTTCGAGGTTGCGCGCCTGGAATTCGGCCATAAGCCCCCTCGCCGCGACTTCCGCCATCAGCTCGTCGGCGAGATCCAGCAGCTGCAGCACGTCGGATATCGCATAGTCGAGCATTGCGCGGGAGAGCGGCCGGCGGAGCCAGTTGGATTTCTGGAACCTGTCCTTGGCTGAGGCCGAGCCTCCCTGCCGCGTGAGCGCGTGAAGCCCCCCGGGCTTCTGCAGGAGCCGCGCGGCGATTGCCACGTCCAGCAAGGGGCCCGGACGGATGTCCAGCGCGTGCTGGAACGACAGAAGATCATTGGCAGCGTCGAACCATACCTTCAGCCAGGTCGACTCTTCCAGAAGGGCCTTCAGCAGACTCCTGTTCCTGATTGCCCGCGCATCCACCACCCAGCCTTGGCTGCCGTCAAAGAGCTGGATCAGCGCGACATGTATGCCGTAGCTGTGGAGGTTGTTCTCCCCCTCGACGTCGACCGCGAGCCGTTGACTTCCCCCGCGCGCCAGGTGGACAACGAGTCTCTCCAGCTCATCTTCGGATTGCAGGAAATCGTACGGGATCAATCTGTGTGTACCGCCTGCTCAATCATAGCATCCCGAGACCCGCACGCACAGCGCGCGCAAAATCCTCCGAATACGGCGGCGCAGAATCCGCCGTGCACGCGCGCGCGGTTGATTTTCAAATTTCGTTGCCCTGTACAATGACCTCACACCACATCATCTCAAGGGGAATCAATGAAGAAGGCCGGTTATGACGGAGTGGAGATCCCCATCCTGGAGGGCACCCCGTCGCACTATGCAAAGGTCCTGAAGGCCGTCCGCGACAACGGTCTGGCGTGCGCCGGCGCAGGCCATCCTGAAACGATTCATGGATCTCGCGGTCGAGAAGAAATAGTCGGGAGCAATACGCCAGTTATGACGGCGGGTTCTCCACGACGAGGGGAGATAGGGCGGCTCTCTTCGACTCGCTCACTTGATAAAGTGACTGATTTCTTTCGCAAATGTGCGCGTATTTATTGGCTTGCTCATAAAGACGGCGTTCGGTATTGCCTTTATCTCTTCTATGCCTTCTGCCAATACGGAAGCCGTAACGAATACGATAGGAATATTCCGTGTCTCTTCGTATTGAAGCAATATCTTGGCCGCTTCGGAGCCGCGCATGTCGGGAAGCCGCATATCCATGATGATGATATCCGGCTTTTCCTTCCTGGCAAGGGCAATTCCGCTTGTAGCATTTTCGGCTGTAAATACCTCGAAGCCAGCGGTCTCAAGAAGGTCTTTTTCCAGCAAAAGATTGTTTGCGTTGTCGTCGACAACTAATGCTTTCATCCGCATATCAGAGCTCCCTCCGGGCGACAATAGGCAGAGTAAACCGGACCGAGGTGCCGCAATTCAGCCCCTTCGATTCCACCAGAAGTTTTCCGCCATGCAGCTCGACCATCTTTCTCGCGAGCGGCAAACCGAGTCCGGTCCCCTCGGTCAACCGGGAATATGGGCTATCGACACGGAAAAAACCTTCAAATATCCTCTCAAGGTTTTCAGGTGCAATACCGATGCCCGTATCCCAGACCACGACTTCAATCTCGGAATCGGCTCCCCTCGCCCGCATGCCAATTTTGCCACCCTCCGTGGTAAACTTGACTGCGTTTGAAAGCAGGTTGTAGATTATCTCTTTTACTTTGAGCTCATCGGCCTCAATATCCGGTAGATCTTTGGCTATTTCAATCGACATTTCAATCTTCTTTTTGATGGCCATATCCGCAACAAGCATCGAGATTTCGTCCAGAGTGTTTTTCATGGGTAAGGTGGATAATGCCAGCTTCATCTTTCCGGCTTCAACTTTGGCCATATCAAGTATCTGATTGATCAGGAGGAGAAGATGTTTTCCGTTGGATAAGACATTCTGAAGGTATTGCCTCTGCTTTTCATTAAGCGGGCCGAATGTCTCGTCGTATAATACCTCAGAGAAACCGTTGATTGAGTTAAGCGGTGTCCTGAGCTCATGCGACATGTTGGCCAGAAATTCAGATTTTGCGCGAGCGGAACGTTCCAGCTCGGTGGCCAGCTTCTCCAACTCTTCATGTGCCTTTTCCAGCCCATTTTCAATCTCCCTGCGCTCGGTGATGTCCTCGATGGCCAGGAGAATGATCCGTTCTTTGCCCAGCACTCTTTGAATTTGCCGTGCATTCAGGAGCATGATGCGCCTGCCAATGGTGGCAAAATCGTGTTCAACCTCATAATTGTCAAATGTTGCCTGTTGAGGGAGGATGGTTTCCAGGAGCTCGCGCAGCTTGGGGATATTCCACTGTTTGTTGCCCAGGTCAAAGATAAGCTGTCCCACGGTCTCTTCGGGTTTCACCTTGAAGACTTCATAGAAGGAGCGGCTGACCGTCACCACCCTGAGATCCTGATCCAGGGCTATCAAAGGTTCCCGTACGGTGTTGATGATGCTCTCAGCGAATTCACTGACTTCATCCGCGATTTTTTTGATAATCTCCAGTTCTTTTCTGGTCTTTTCCAGACCAGCTTCTATCTCTCTCCGCTCGGTGATGTCCTCGATGGCCAGAAGGATGATCCGCTCTTTCCCCGACGCTCTTTGAATCTGGCGGGCATTCAAAAGCATGATGCGCCTGCCAATGGTGGTAAAATCGTGTTCAACCTCATAGTTATCAAAGGTTGTCTGCTGAGGAAGGATAGTTTCCAGGAGCTCCCGCAGCTTGGGGATATCCCACTGCTTGTTGCCCAGGTCATAAATCAGCTGTCCCACGGTCTCTTCAGGTTTTGCCTTGAAAACCTCATAGAAGGAACGGCTGACGGAAACCACCCTTAAGTCTTGATCCAGGGCTATTAAAGGTTCACGTACCGTGTTGATGATGCTCTCTGAGTATTCAGGGGATCTTGTGACAGTTTTATTTCGGGACGTTTTTTGTCTCCTTGCTTCGTCAATGCCTGCTTACAAGATAATCTATCGCCTGCCTCAGATGCAACAAAGGTTCGAAGAACCGGACAGCAGCCGCGACCCGAATCAGGTCGAACTCACACAAGCAACAACTCGGCCTTGGCCTGGTGAAGGGCGTCTTCCACGAATATGTGCTCTCCCCTTTGCATTCTCGTCTCCAGAACAAGATAGATGCGAATGGCCTTCCTGATAACCGCTGTTTTGCTCATGTCGTTCCTGAGAGCCAACTGGTCCAGGGAGCTCATCTCCTCCTCAGAGAGGTTCAGTGTCATCGTTCTTTTCTCACCCATGATTGTCCCTCCATAAGTAGCGTAATGCAATAGGGCCACAATATCAACAGAAGTGACATTTTTGTTGGCTTTTTTATACATAAAAAATATATAAATAGTACTTGACATATGGCCATATAACGTATACTATCTGTACCAAGAGGTACAAGACGATGAAAACATATACAAAGAAAGTTCTGGGCGGGTTCGGGGTTCTTACTTTGGCGGCC
>Ga0187870_1000176_pt1 | contig 84790 bp, 70 predicted proteins | sample June2016WEW_13_1_3_FD_132974 | JGI IMG/M metagenome (GOLD analysis project Ga0187870, IMG submission 132974) | Peatland microbial communities from SPRUCE experiment site at the Marcell Experimental Forest, Minnesota, USA - June2016WEW_13_150 | ecosystem: Environmental > Terrestrial > Soil >...
GGAATTCCTGACACTGTCGACCATTCACAGTGCGAAAGGTCTTGAGTGGAACTCGGTCTTCATCATCTATGCACTTGAGGGTCGGTTTCCAACCATGCGCTCTGTTGCCAGCGATGAGGAGCTCGAAGAAGAACGACGGCTCATGTACGTCGCCTGCACGCGCGCGAAAGACAATCTTTTCATCACATACCCCATGAATGTGTATGATCGTGAGAGCGGGCTGATCTTGACAAAGCCCTCACGGTTCATTCAGGGTGTGGGAGAAAACTTGCTGGAACCATGGGTGGTTGAATAGAGGAAAACAGAATTCAGAAGACAGAAGACAGAAGACAGAAAGCAGAAAGCAGATGAATGATTAGCTAACTGCTAACTGCTAAAAGCTAGTAGCTGATCGCTGATTGCTGACCGCCGACTTGGATACCTGATATGCCTGACACCGTCTACCTCGACCGCAACGAGAATCTCTACGGCCCATCGCCAAAGTGCTTTGAGGCACTGAGAAATCTTGGTGTCGAAGAGCTTAGCATCTACTCCCGCGATTTCACTCGCGGAGTGAAAAGCCGGCTATCCGAGCGCCTCGCTGCGGAACTCCGAATCCCCGAATCGCAAATACTGCTCAGCGAGGGGAGTGAGGACATGCTGAAGCAGATTGTGCACTGCTACCTGGGACCGGGAGAAAAGATCCTCTCGCCGGCCCAATCATGGTGGTACTATCAAAAAGTTGCAGCGGAGGTTGGTGGAGAAACAGTTACGTATGCGCTGAAAGAGGGTTCCGATTTATTCTACTATGATGTCGACGAGATCGTTGAGCTGTATCGCAAGGAATCGCCGCGGGTTGTCCTCATTGCCTCGCCAAATAATCCGACGGGAAATTCGTTTCCCGATACCGATCTCAAAAAGCTCACGGAGGCGTTCCGTGAGAGCATTGTCGTTCTGGATGAGGCATACTGGGGGTTTGCCGATGCCTCTAATGAACACATCGCCGAGCTCGTCGGCCGCTACCGCAATCTCGTTGTGCTACGGACGTTCTCAAAATTCTTTGCCCTGGCGGGGGCGCGTATTGCATATGCCGCAGTAGGCGCGAGCCTGAGCCGTCTCACGAAGTTTGCTTCCCGCTATCTCGGTTACAGCAGAGTCTCGGAGTCCCTGGCGCTTGCCGCACTCGATTCGCCTGAGTACTACGCAACTATCAGCACCGCCATGCGCAGCGACCGGAAAGCATATAGCGCGTTTTTCGGGCAGCGCGAAGGGTTCAGGATGTTCAAGTCTGACGCGAATTTTGTTCTCGTGAAAATCCCCTCCCTCCTGAAAGTTCCTCTACAGAGGTTTCTGACGGAGAAGCGCATCGCCATCAAGTTCTTTACCGAGCCGGAATTCTCGAATTGTATCAGAATCACGATTGGAACGTCGGAGCAGAACAGGCGATTGCTCGGAGCACTGGCGGAATTCCTGGAGAAGAATCGGTCGGGCGGAGGAGCTGCATGAAAGCGGTCATTCTCGCCGCCGGACGCGCGACACGCATGCGGCCTCTTTCTGACGACCTTCCCAAGTGTCTTCTCCCCGTCGGTGGAAAGCCAATTCTCCAGCGCGTTATAGAGAATGTCGTTGCAGCGGGAATCTATCAGATCGGACTCGTCATCGGGTACAAAGCAGCAGCCATTCGCTCATTTGTGAAGGAACGGTTTCCATTTCACCGTATACGATTTATTGTCAATCCGAAGTACGAATCGACGAACAACGCCTTCTCGTTACTGATGGCTCACGAATTTGTCCTGAACAAGGCAAACTCAGCCGCCGTCCCCCAGGACCTGTTGCTTCTCGATGCAGATATTCTCTTCTCGCCCGATCTTCTTCCGTTTCTGCTGCATCAACAGTCATCCAACAAGATCGGAGTCAGAGTCGAAGGTACGCATGATGAAGAGGAAGTGAGAGTGAAGGCGAACCATGGCGGGAACATCCTCTCGATTGGAAAAAAGGTACCGCTGGACGAGACTCTCGGTGAGTCCATCGGCATCGAAGTGTTTTCATCATCAACAGCGCGGCGGCTGTTCGAGATCCTGGAACAACGAGTCCGCACGGGAGTTGGGAGAACGGAGTTCTACGAGGCTTCATTTCAGGCGCTCATTGATGAGGGGATCGAATTAAACGCAGTCGATGTCAGCAGGTTTCCTTCCATCGAGGTCGACACTCCGGAAGATCTTCGCGTTGCAGAAGCGATTGTCTCTCGTTCCGAATTCACTACAGCTCCCTGAAGTTCCCCCATTCCTGATCCGGCGAAGAATGTACGATTACAAAAAGACACTGAAGTCCAGCATATCCGACGAACTCATCAACACCTATCTTCTTCGTCCGATTGCGGGCTTTATCGTCTGGATTCTGTACCCCACGTCGATTACTCCGAATCAAGTCACAATCGCATCGACGATCGCCGGGTTGATTGCAGCAGGGCTTTACCTGCACAACGAAGCTTCCTCCACCGCCATAGCCGGTCTGCTCGTGACAGTCAAGGATATCTTCGATTCGGCAGACGGCCAGTTGGCGCGCGCGAAACAACAGTATTCACGTATTGGGAGATTCCTGGATTCGATTGGAGATTTTGTCGTGAACGTTGCGGTGTTCGGGGCGATCGGTTGGGTTCTCTTCAGCACAACGGGCAGCGCCTGGATGATTGTGCTCGCTCTTCTCGGGCTCGTCGGCATCATGCTGCGGGTGTCATATCACGTTTTCTACCTGACCTCGTTCCTTCATCTTGAAGAGAAGTATCAGATCAACCGGATCACCGAAGAGATTACAAATGATGATTTGAAAGGCGATCGGCTGACAGTAACGCTCCAGCGTATCTTCCAAGTGATCTACGGTTGGCAGGATCGTTTGATGGCGCGGATCGATGTGTGGTGCCGCGGTGGAGCATCAGACCCTGAGTTTGCGACACGCTGGTACTCCGATGTCGTTGGACTCCGGCTCTCAGGCCTGATCGGTATTGGAACAGAACTCTTCGTGCTCATGGTCTGCTCTCTTTTCGATGCCCTGCAAACATATCTCATTCTTAACGTTTTCGTTATGAATTCCATTCTGTTTGTTTCTATCTTCTATCGTCGACGGTATTTGCGGCCAACTATTTCTTTGAAAGGATAACCATGCGAAAGATATCCCTGGTTCTTGTTCAATTGGTCTTCGTGTTCTCCCTTAACGCTCAGGCTTTGGGCCAGCAAGGGGACCGATTGCTTCTCCCGAATGGCTGGTGGCTCTCGCCTGTGGGCGAACAGGTCCGGCTCGGTGACTTCCCGACAAACGCAGCGCTCTCGGAAGACGGATCGTTTCTCGCCGTGCTCCACAGCGGTGAATCCAAAGCGCAGGTGATGCTCGTGGATCTTAAGGAAAAGAAGGTGACGCAATCGATCCGGCTCAAGGACGCGTGGCAGGGAATCGCCTTCCAGGGCAACAGACTCTTTATTTCGGGCGGATATCAAAACCGCGTCTATACCTTCCGCCTCGACCATGGAACACTGACCGCCGAGGACTCCATTGTGCTGATCGATCCGAAGACGAAAAAGGTTGGAGCCGCGGCCGGACTCGATGTCCACAAGAACACACTGGCGATCGTTTTTCGTGCGGACAGTACGCTTCGCTACTATGATCTTGCAACGAAAGAACAAACCATCGTGCGTCTGGACGGCATGCCCTACTCCTGCACGTTCAATGCCAAGGGGCTCCTTCTCGTCTCGATCTGGAGCTCGACAAAAGTCGAGGTGTTTGATGGAAAGAAGATGGCTTACCAGTGCACAACCGGCGACCACCCGAATGAAGTGATCGTTTCAAGAGACGATCACTACGCCTACGTCGCATGCTCAAATGATAACAGCGTCTCTGTCATTGATCTGGAGAGGAAAACTTCCGTCGCCTCGTTCGTCACGGCGATTCACCCCGATGCGCCGGAAGGATCGACGACCAATTCCGTTTGCCTCACACCCGACGGAAAAACGATACTCGCGGCAAACGCAGATAATAATTCGCTGACTGTCGCCGACGTGCGCAATCCCATGCAGCCGAGGCCAGTTGGGTTCATTCCTGTGGGTTGGTATCCCACGAAGGTATTGATGTTGAAGGATAATACCGTTTTGGTCCTAAACGGCAAGGGGAGCCGCTCGTTCGCGAATCCAAAGGGGGAGTACATTGGTAGCCTGATGGAAGGGTCGCTCTCGATCTTCCGATATCCCGATGTGAAGGAACTGGCCGACTATAGCCAAAAGGTTTTCCAGAACACTCCGTATAAACAAGCATCGCTCCTGAAGTCGGCGTTTGATGGAGAGAGTTCGATTCCGAAAGCTGTCGGGCAGCCATCTCCGATAAAACACGTTCTATATATCGTCAAGGAAAACAGAACGTACGATCAGGTCCTTGGAGACATGAAAGAAGGAAATGGTGATTCCTCGCTCTGCTTGTTCAACGAAACCGTCACGCCAAATCACCACAAGCTCGTGAGGGATTTTGTATTGATGGATAATTTCTACGTGAATTCAGAGGTGAGTGCAGACGGACACAACTGGTCGATGGCCGGATACGCGACAGACTACGTCGAGAAAACATGGCCCACGCAATACGGCGGTCGGGGAGGTGAGTATGATTTTGAAGGGACTGAGCCAACGGGGCGGCCGAAAGCTGGATTCCTCTGGACTGCCGCCGCTCGAAAAGGCGTAAGCTTCAGAGTGTATGGTGAGTTCATAGATCCTCCGACGCCGGAAGGGAAGCCGGCGAAGCCGCGTGATCCCGCTATCGGCAACAACTTCTCGCAGACATACCGCGGCTGGGACCTTGACTACTCGGACGTTGATCGTTTCAAAGCGTGGGAGAAAGAACTGACGGAGTTCGAGAAGAATGGAAAGCTTCCGAGCCTCTGCATCATGCATCTCCCGAATGATCACACTGCCGGCACGCGCAAGGGTTCATTGACGCCTAAGGCTTACGTGGCACAAAACGATTATGCGCTGGGACTTATCGTCGAGCGATTTTCGAAGAGTCCGTACTGGAAAGAGACGGCTATCTTTGTGGTTGAAGATGATGCTCAGAATGGCCCTGACCACGTGGATGCCCACCGCTCCGTGGGACTTGTCATCAGCCCTTACACGAAGGGTCGCGGAGTGAACCACACATTGTACAGCACGGCCTCGATGCTGCGGAGCATAGAGCTGATTCTCGGCCTCCCGCCGATGAGCCAGTACGATGCTGCGGCTATGCCGATGTTCAATATCTTTTCGTCGGAACCCGACCTGACACCGTATGTCGCCGAGAACCCGCGGCATGACCTGAGCGAGAAGAACAAGGCGGGGAGCTACGGGCAATCCATGATGGAGAAGTTCAATCTCCGGCGTGAAGACGCAGTACCCGATCGTGTCTTCAATGAAATCGTGTGGCGATCGATCAAAGGAACGCCGATGCCGGCCCCGCGCTATTCAATTTTCTCACGGGCGTCTGTTGTAGAGGATGATGATTAGAATCTGTGTCTGATGGACAGAAATGATGTTCAAGATATCTCACGCCAAGCCGCAGAGTCGGGAAAATTCCAGAATCATCTCCAGGCTTCGCGCCTTTGCGGCTTTGCGAGAGCGATTCTGTCATGTCTTCGTAGAATAAACTGTAAATCAATCCATGCGAACGATCGTTCAGATACTCCTTTTCCTACTCTTCTTCATCCCGTCTCTCTCCAGGGCTCAAACTAATCCCCAGTTTGATGTCACTCTTCGCGTTGATTACTCCTCAACGGATGAATTGCTCGATTACTTCGACCGGAAAAGCAACAACTCTGCGAGGGTGGCGAAGCAACAGGGAAATCAGCTTGCCGTTGCGACGAGCCTCCTGCTTGCCAGGACCGAACGCCCAACCGATGATTTTGTACGAGCCCTCGAATCGGCGCGTGACACCTATAACAGCTCGAATGATATCTATGGTCTGACACCTGCCGCCGCGCATCTTGATGAACTGAAGAAGCTGCTCGCTGAGACGAAAAGGAGAAGGCTTGACCGCCGTGTCGTTGCCACAATATCATCGCTGTTTCCGGCTGACGCCGGCATCTCGCTGACAGTCCCTGTCTTCGTTGTTGCTATGGGAAACGAGAACGCAGCAGCGTTTGTGCGACGTGTGATCTGGAAGGAGAATGCACCGGTTTTTGTCGGAGACGATCAGGGGGAGCAGGTCATCGTTCTTAATCTCACACGATGCTTGATGCGCGGGGGAGACGTTGAGCGCGAGTTCGTTCAGGTGTTGAGCACGCTGGCTCATGAATCGTTCCACGCGGTCTACGGGGCATACCGCGCCGGCAGCTCCGCAGACCTCAACCCGATCGGTCCGGCAGCTGCACTGGCAAATCTGGTACAGAATGAAGGGATTGCGTATTTTCTTTCCATGGAGATTCAGGAAGGAGGGGAAGTCCCGCCCCCGCACTGGTTCGATGCGACGAAACGGGCTGTCGAAAGACTCAATGCAGCGTTGATCGAGCTCCAGTCGCCTACTCTCACGCCGTGGCGGGCTCGCGAGCTGATGCTGAATTCAAATCTCTCGGGGTCCTTCGAAGGCAACTATGGAGCAACAGCCGGATTGCGAATCGCGTATGAGATCGAGAAGAGGCTGGGACGACCTGCGCTGACGGAGACTGTCCGCGACGGTGTGAAGGAATTCTTTGGGAAGTACGACGAGTTGTGCCGCCAGGACAGCAATCTTCCGAGGCTGGATGCGAAAGCCCTCGGGGTGGTTGCGCGTTAGGAGTGCAAATTCTCTTCTTAGTATCTCTGCAGGTTTTCTACTTCTTCTTCGAAGTCTGCGACAGCTTCTTGAACCGCTTCAACTTTCCCTTAATCGTCGCCAGCAGCGTCTCGTCGGAGAATGGTTTGGTGAGATAGTCGTCAACGCCAAGCTCTTTGCCTGTCCGAATGAGCACCTCATCTGTCAGTCCGCTCAGGAAAATAAACGGCACATTCTGTAGATGGTCCATCTCCCGGACTTTTTCGTAGAACGTAAATCCCCCCATCGTCGAAGTCTCCAGGTTGATGTCCGAGATGATCATGTCTGGAGCGTTTTCCTTGAGGTACCTGAAGGCATCATCTGATGTTGTGAAGGTACGGACGCTGTAACCTGCCTCCCGGAGGATGTCGCTGACAAGGCTGAGGAGTTTGACATCATCGTCGATGACGACAAGTGTCGCAGGTGGGGTTCCCGAGCGGGCTTCCCAGAGAATCTCAGCCTCAAGCCGGTCGGATTCTTCTGGGGAAATGTGAAACCGCTTCCGCATGTCGGAGAGCTCTGAAAACCGCTCGGGGGAGATGGCTCCTGAGGACCACGCCTGTCGGAATGCGGCCAGGTAAGCATCGAACTGAGCCCTTTTTGTGAGCCGGGCATGCTCCTGGATGGGGATGCCCAACTCCATACGAAGCTCCTTCAATTGCTCATCTTCGAGCGGCGTGAGAGCACCATCCTCCCAAGCACGTGCAAGCTCGCTTTGGTATCGCTCCAATTGTCCCGGCGATGGAGTGGAGGTTCGAAAGAGTTTTCGTTCTTCCTCCTCTTTTCTCCGAACGTCGGCCTCCAACTCCTGCAGTTCCCGCTCGAGTTCTTCGATGGAGCGGTGATCCGCTTTTGACGAATCTGGAGGGATATGTGTAGGGGGGGTGAGCGCCTGGACCTGCCTCATGACCTCCTGGCGGCGGGCAGTTTCCTGTATGCGCATCGCTTCCTCGGCCCTTTTCTGTGCCTCGCTGTCGCGTTTGCGCGCTGCGTCTTCGGCAGCTTTTTTGCTCTGTTCCTGCTGCCGGTGCTTTTCGTGCTCGTCTCTCAGGTAGGTAATCCGCTCTTCGTACGCAAAGATGTAAACATTCTTTGGATCGATTTCCTTTGCCTGGATGATCTCCCGCATTGCCTGGTCGACCTCCCCCGCGCGAATCAAGCGGTCAACGCGCTTGAGGATCTCGCTTACTTTTTTCTTGATGTCATCCCGGGGAGTTAGCTCATTCATACCGGCGTTCGGTCTCGATGTGTGCGAACCAGCGAATCACGCGAAAAGTAACCAAGAGTTGAGGCAAATGCAAGAATGGCGGGGCACACCTGCGCGGGCTTGACTCATCTTGAGCGCGGCACGCATCGGTATTCCGACGGCAAACTTCACCTTGCTTTTCTTTCTGGGGTTGTTCATATTGAGCCGACAGTCAACGGACCGCGTTCAGACACACAACTTCATGAGACGACGGCATGCCTCATTCTTCTGATCTTTCATCGATCTATTCCATCAGCAATGAGCAGGTTGAGGAGTATCAGGTCGGTGGCCACATCTTCTTGAAGAATGTTGCGTCTCAGAATGAGCTCAATGAATATCGTCCGCTCATCCTTGAAATTGTAGATGAGGTGGCCCGGGAAAGAGACGTCCAGGGGCGAATTTCCGATTATGGCAAAATGTTCACGCAAGTGACAAACATCTGGCGCAAGAGTGAGGCGGTTAGGCGATTCGTTTTCGCAAAACGCTTCGCCCGGATTGCCGCTGAACTGATGGGTGTGAGCGGTGTTCGGTTGTACCACGATCAGGCACTGGTCAAGGAGCCTGGCGGGAAGCCGACGCCGTGGCATCAGGATTTCTACTACTGGCCGCTGGACACTGAGCATACAATCACGATGTGGATGCCCCTCGTCGACGTCCCGCGTGAGATGGGATCGATGAGCTTCGTGCGCGGTTCGCATCGTGACAACGCATTCAAACAACTCCCAATCTCGGAAACTTCTCAGGCGTATTTCGAGCAAGTCATCCGGGAACAGAACAGCAGTGTGTGCAGCTATGCGTTGAAAGCGGGAGATGCGACGTTTCATTCAGGGCGCACGCTTCATTCCGCTCATGCAAACTCGAGCTCAGTTCGTAGAGAAGTGATGACGATTATCTACTATGCCGATGGAACACGAATTATGGAACCAGATAACGATCATCGGAAAGTCGACATGGAGGTCTTTCATCCGGGCCAAAAACCTGGAGAATTTGCGGCGAGTGATCTCAATCCGCTCCTCTACTCGCAACTGTAACGAGTAGAACAGACGTCGTATACCGCATCCCATTCTGAATGTTTCCATCCTCGCGCTGTCGTAGTGCCGAAAGCAGCATGAGCCAAGCCCCAAACCTCGATAGAATCTCTAAGGAACCCACCATGAAACTCCTTCGCACAATCGTCTTATGTCTCCTTGTACCTGCGGCCCTCGTAGCCCAGACAAACGTCGACAAGCTTGTCAAGGCTCTGGATTCTTTGTCGCTTGCTTCCTTTAACGATTGGAAAATGAGTCCCGACCTGAAGGGATTCAAGCCTAACGGCGATCCGACAAAGCCGGGCTTTGATGACTCTGGTTGGCAAACACTCAAGCTGAATCAGAATGTCTATCCCGATTCGTGCTGGCTGCGAAAGGAAATCATTCTGCCAGAAAAAATCCTGGGAAAACCGATTAGCGGACCAATGATATTCCTGGTGTCGGTGGACGATTACGGTTATCTCTGGGTCAACGGTGTCAGCAAAGGGTATTTCCCCTGGGACGGAGAGTTCGAATTGACGCCCAATGCCAGGCCGGGAGATCGGTTTCTGATTGTAATTAAAGCGATCAACACGGGTGGGCCGCTCCGGCTGCTCCGCGCACAGATCGCTTCGGAGGCACTGAAATCCATCCGTTCAATGATCGAAAACCTCTCCCTCAGTCTGCGGGTTGGCCAGAAGCTCTTGAGCTTCGATACGTATCAAACGAGCTCAAACAAGCGCGTCGATCCCGGAACAGACAAATCGATGATGGACAAAGCTGAGAAAGAGCGGCTCAACGAATTGCTGCAATCGACTGCCGCCCGGGTTGACCTGAAGCCGTTGATCGACGGTCCGCTCGAGAGATTTGAGTTCACGCTCAAGGAAGCACAAACACTCCTGTTGCCGGTCGACGCCTACGCAAAACGGTTTACGATTTACTTCGACGCCAATGCCCACATCGATGCCGCGTGGCTCTGGCGGTCGAAAGAAACGATCGAGGTCTGCAAGAACACATTTGCATCCGTGCTGAATATCATGGATGAGCGGCCGGACATGACCTACTCCCAAAGTTCTGCAGCATATTATGATTGGATGGAAAAGCTTTACCCCGATCTTTTCAAACGTATGCAGGAGCGGATAAAGGATGGACGGTGGGAAATCATGGGCGGTATGTGGATCGAGCCAGACTGTAACATCCCGAGCGGAGAATCGTGGTTCCGCCAGCTCTTGTATGCGAAACGGTACTTCCAGCAGAAACTTGGTGTCGATGTGAAGATCGGTTGGAATCCCGATTCATTCGGTTACAACTGGAATATGCCCCAGTTCTACCGCGAGGCCGGCATCGACGCATTCATCACGCAGAAGATTGGCTGGAACGACACCAATGTATTCCCGTACCGGTTGTTCTGGTGGGAAGGGCCTGATGGCTCCCGCGTGCTCAGCTATTTCCCCTTCGATTACGTCAACGAGGTCAAGAATGGCTATCAGCTCGTGGACTGGCTCCGCCAGTTCGAGGCGAACACAGGGATGACGAAGATGATGGTGCTGTTCGGTGTCGGAGACCACGGTGGCGGGCCTTCGCTTGAAATGCTGGAGCGTATCGATCAGTTCAAGAAGCTCGCCATCTTCCCGAAGATTGAGTTTGGCAATGCAGCCAATTATTTGGATTGGATCAAGAAGCATGAATCGGGCGATCTCCCCGTCTGGAAGGATGAACTCTACCTCGAGTATCACCAGGGGACGTACACAACACAGGCGAAGATGAAGATGTATAATCGGTCAAACGAAGTGCTCCTGACCGATGCAGAGAAATTCTCAAGTCTCGCGAGTCTTTCGGGAAGGCCGTACAATTCAAATGCACTTGAAGAAGCCTGGAAGAAGGTTCTGTTTAACCAATTCCATGATATTCTCCCGGGTTCGGGTATTCGCGAAGTCTATATCGACGCGGCCGAAACTCACCAGGAGGCGCAGGAGATCGGGAAGTATGAGCTGCAGGGATCTCTGCAGCACATCGCCCGTCACATCAACACATCGAAAATGCGCGACGCACTTCTAGTTGTTGTATTCAATTCGCTCTCGTGGGATAGAACGGATGTGGCGAAGATAAAACTTCCGAAGGGGGATGAGACTCTGTATGCGGTCTTTGACGAGGCTGGCAAAGAAGTCCCTTCACAAAGCGTACAGATCGGCCGGTACGAACGAGAGATGATGTTCGTCGCACAGAGTGTGCCATCAATGGGCTACAAGACATACCAGTTGAAGAAACAGAAACCCTCGGGGGGCTCCGTCGGGCTCGCGGTCTCGACGGAGAAACTGGAGAATCAATTCTTCAGCGTTGCCCTTGATCCCAAGACTGGATGGCTCAGAAGCATTGTCGACAAACGGAATGGCAAGGAAGTGCTGAGCGGACAAGGCAACGAACTGCAGCTTCTCGCTGACTATCCCACCGAGTATGATGCATGGAACGTCGGTTTGACTGGAGTCCGGTATCCTTCGACGCTGAGAAAGGCGGAAGTCATTGAAAACGGTCCGGTAAGAGTGGTCGTGCGTTTGTACCGGGACTATCTCAAGCCGGGAACGAAGAAGGATTTCCCAACTGAAGATTTTCCGAACTCGTTCTTCACGCAGGATATTGTCCTGTACAGCGGACTCGACAGAATCTACTTCAAGAACGACGTCGATTGGTGGGAAGATAAAACATTCCTGAAGGTCGCGTTTCCTGTTTCTGTGAGCGATACGATGGCGACCTACGAGATTCCGTACGGCACAATCCAGCGCTCCACCCAACTCCGAAACAGCTGGGAGAAAGCAAAAATCGAGGTTCCCGCGCGCTGCTGGGCCGATCTCTCTGACGGTTCGTACGGCGTCAGCCTCCTGAACAACTCCAAGTACGGATACGACATCAAAGGGAACATCATTCGATTGTCGTTGCTCCGTTCTCCGAAGTGGCCTGACCCGACGGCGGACCGCGGAAAACACATGATTGAGTACGCTCTGTACCCTCACAAAGGAACATGGCGTGAAGCAAATACGGTCCAACGAGGATATGAGTTCAATTACCCGCTGGTTGGCATCCTGACAGACATCCATAAGGGGGACTTGCCGTTGCAGCAATCGTTTGTTCAACTTGCCCCGGCAAACCTGATTCTCACCGGCTTGAAGAAGGCGGAAGAGGGAGATGCCTGGATTGTCCAGTGGTACGATGCAATGGGTGAGTCGTCGACGGCAACTGCAACATTCCCCCGAGCGCCGAAAAAGGTAGTACGCTCGAACTTTCTCGAAGCAGATGGAGATGTGATTCCTGTAGAAAACAACGCCGTTCGAGTCCCGACAAATAAATCATCTGTCGTTACGCTGAAGGTCTACTTTTAGGCCTACGCTGCGTTTCATCCGCGACGTGCACCTGGATGGTATTGGCAATAAACCCACTAGGCGCGAGGCTCATCCACCGACCGCGTCATTTTGATACGCCAGCGTGCGTTTTCCGGACTAAACCTTTTTGAAATGGATTTGTCTGAGGTTGTAGCAGCTCTACGCTCAATCGGCGACATCCGGTGTGTGATAGGAATCAACGATATCGAAAGTGAAAAGGCCTTACATTGTATTGAAGGATCCGGTCACGGACTGATGTCGTTCGACATGAGTGGATTGGTCAATCAACGAATTATAAACAACAACGATTAAAAGGGGGACGGTGAGCCATGGTACGAAGGGGAGCATTGATGCTGGTGTTGTTGGTTGTCTGCGGCCTGGCTGCAAGTTCATTTGCCATCGCTCAGCCATCAATATTCGGCTTTTCGCTGAACGCATCCGTGCGTTCTGATGGGAAGGTCCTTCTGAATTGGACCAAGCCGGCGGGGGATTCGGTCCGGTACTATCTGGTGTATCGGTCTTCTTTGCCCACCGCGCTGAGTTACACTCGAATCGATTCGACGACAAAGAATGAATCACTCGACTCACCCGCGTCGAATGTGATACCGCCGGTGTATATGTACTATGTCGAGGCCAGAATGAACCGCGGATCCTCGATGAAGAGCAATATCGTAACGGTGATGCTCAACATCCCGCGTGTCGATGTCGTTCGCATTCTCTCGCAGCCGGTGACAAATGGCAGGGTGGGCGTCCTGTACAGCTACCAGGTTAAGGCGGCTTCATCCGATTCGACAGCCCGGCTGAAGTATGAGCTCTCAGTGCATCCGTCCGGCATGACAATCGACTCAACCGGTTTGATCAAATGGACGCCGGATCGAAAAGGGATTTCCACGGTCCAGGTGAGCGTCACATCGTCAAAAGGGGGAAGGGCGAGTCAGCTCTATCTCATCACCGTGACTGGTCCCAGTGGCACCATTGCAGGGACGGTCACTGATACAACGGGCAAGCCGATCGCGAAAGTGACTGTGCGGCTGTACGGCAGAAGTCTTCTCACTCCTTTCGAATACGATGCTATGACGGACGCGCTGGGCAAGTATTCGATTTCAAAGATCGATTTCGGAACGTACAGTGCGCGGGCGGTCCCGTCGAACGGGGATTATCTTGAACAGTGGTATGATGGGGCAACCACGGCTGACAAGGCAAAGCCAATAGACGTGAAAGATACTGTCGTCGTGTCGGTCAACTTCAAGCTCAAATCGAAGGCCACGATCCCGGTCTTTACGGTAAGCGGCACCGTTCTTGATTCGTTGAAAAAGCCCATCAAGGACGCGTGGGTGTCATTCGCAGTATCTTCGTTTGGGTTCAATTCTTCGCGACCGGGAGACAACGATTGGTCCGGAGACGACGACGATCGTGATCTGTTCGATCAGGGCCAGATGAAATCATTCGCGCTGGGTGTTACCGGTGCAATGCCTGGTGTGGTGTCTACGATGCCCGGATTGGATCTGAACCAGACTTTTGATTTCCGGCTCGATGGGAGTTCCATCTACGTATTCACCACGAAGGTCGATTCGCTCGGCAAGTATTCTCTCAAGTTGCCACAAGGATCCTACATCGCTCAGGCCTACGCATCGGGTTACTATCGCCTCTTCTATAATAACCGGAGCGATTTGCTGTCCGCAGATATTATAAAGGTCCAGGCAGATGTGCCGAACATCAATTTTGTGCTGAAGCCGGTTCTGCCTGTGGCCTATGGCAAGATCAGCGGTTCTGTGGTCGATTCGACCAGCCGCGGCGGAGTAATTTCGCGTGTCCTCGCATTCCGGCTGCGTCCTATCGGAAAGGACACAATCATCGCCCCGCAATCGTACATGGCGGACACTGATTCGCTTGGCGCATACACTATTGTGAATCTCCCGCCCGGAGACTACATCGTGCTCGCAGTTCCTCTTGGACACTACGTCCCTGCGTTCTACAGTGTCCTTGGGTCAACGAGGCGATGGACCGATGCCACCAAGATCAGCATCAACGGCAACAGCGTTGCAGGAATCACAATTTATGTTGTGCCGATGCTTAAGAACTCCACCGGTTACACATCGATTCGGGGAAATGTCACCTCCTCAACTCCGACTTCGCATGGCTCGATGGGGAAACTGAGCTCGGCGGTCGGGATTGAGGGATCAATGGTCTATGCAGTGGATAACACGAGCGGTCAGGTCGCAGGATACGGCATCACGAATACGGACGGGTCGTTTACAATTGCCGAACTCGCTCCCGGTTCATACTCTGTGACTGCTGACAAGGTCGAATACACTGCCACGACTCCAGCAACGGCCACTCCGACGTATGATGCAGTCACGGGCGCTGCAGTGGCATCGACGGTTTCGCTGAACATCGACGCGGTTGTAACAGATGTTTCACAGGAGTCCGGTGCTGTTCCCGAGAGCTACATCCTCGAGCAGAACTATCCGAACCCGTTTAATCCGTCTACACAGATTCTCTTCAGTCTGCCGAAGACCGAGAAGGTATCGTTGGTCATCTACAATCTGTTGGGGCAGAAGGTTGCGACGCTGGTTGACGGATTGATCGAGCAGGGAACCCATGCCGTAACATGGAATGGACGCGATGCGCGCGGCTTCCAGCTTTCTTCAGGCGTGTATTTCTATACCTTGAAGACGACAAGCTTCGTTGCTTCAAAGAAAATGCTGATGCTGAAGTAAGAAACATCAGGCTTCTTCATAAAGCGGGTATTCGTCTGAAGGGACGGATACCCGCTTCTTTTTTTGAGGAGCGGGAAACTATTTTCGAGGTTTATTTCAAGGCGATTTTTCCTTAGCTTGTCTCCCGTATGAACACAGCCAATTTGAAGACCGTTATCGGCGTTGATATGGGCGGCACGACCATCAAGGCGGGCGTGGTTTCAGCCGATGGTACCATCCGCTATAACAACAAGTATCCGACGTGTGCGGGTGAAGGCCCGGCGAAGGTCATCCAGCAGATTCGTGCCGCAGTGCAGGATGCCATCCATCATGCCGATGGTGCCCGAGTTACAGGGATCGGCATCGGCTCACCCGGAGTTGTCGATGATGATGGAGTTGTAAAAGCCCCTCCAAATTTCGTGGATTGGGATGAGGTGCCGCTTAGAAGCGAGCTGGCCAAACTGTTTCCTGCGTTCACCATCGCCGTCGAGAATGATGCCAATGCAGCAGCCATCGCCGAGTCAAAATTTGGTGCAGGTATCCAGTACCCGAATTTTCTCTTTGTTATTTGGGGAACCGGAGTCGGAGGCGGCATCATACTGAACCATAAGATCTTCCGGGGTCCAACAGGTGGAGCCGGAGAAATCGGCCACGTCTCGATTGACTATGAGGGTCCGCAATGCAACTGCGGTAACGTCGGTTGCGTTGAGGCATTTGTAGGCCAGCGGTATCTGTCCCAGCGCACCGCACAGCGTCTTCGGGCTCATCCCGATTCGAAAATACTTCAGCTTGTTGGTGGTGACTTTTCGAAGATTGAACCCGTCTATATCTCACAGGCCGCGCACGAGGGGGACAAGCTTGCCCGTGAAATTCTCATTGAAGCAGGACAACTGCTCGGCGTCGCGCTCGCCGGTGTCATGAACATCATGGATCTGAGAGTAAGCATCATCGGGGGAGGAATCTCGGCGGCTGGTGACTTTGTCATGAGCGCGGTGCAAGACTCCGTTGTTCAGCACGTGCTCAAACCGCTGCGAAAAGATATCCGGGTTCTTCCCGCCCAGCTCGGCAACGAAGCTGGGCTCCTTGGTGCCGCTGGTCTGGTGATGTGAGTCGGGGTTCCCGGGATGAAACTCCCTTCCGCACAGAGACAGCTTTTGTTATTCCTTTTCGCCTGCATTTCCTGTTCCGGAATGCTGCAGGCGCAAACCGCGCTTTCGACCCAGCCTGACACTGCCAAAGTTCTTTCCGCTGCCCGTGATACCGCTTTGTCGGCTCCTTCGGGTGTCGACACCGTCGTAACGTACATCGCGAAAGATTCGATCGTCTATTCAATGAGCACACGCTTCATGAACTTGTACGGTAAGAGCGAACTCAGGTATAAGACCATCGGTCTCAAGGCGGAGCGTGTTGATGTGAACTGGGACAATGCGACCCTTAATGCCCGGGGAATTCCCGATACATCCGCGAAGGCTGTAAAGAAAATGATCGGCTCTCCGGTGATGATCGATGGCGGAGAGACATACAAAGGATCCCGCATCGGCTACAATTTCAAAACGCAGAAGGGAAAGATCAGCATCGGGGATACGGAAATCGAGCAGGGATACTACCACGGCGAGGCGATCAAGAAAGTGGATCGGGATGTCATGTTTGTGGAGGGGGGACGATACACGACCTGCGATGCAGAGCATCCGCATTACTTCTTCTATAGTCCGAAGATGAAAGTTATGCTTCACGATCGGATCGTGGCCGAACCGGTGTATCTCTACATTGCTGACGTGCCGGTCTTCGCGCTGCCGTTCGGAGTCTTTCCGAACGAATCCGGCAGGCGTTCGGGTATCATCGCCCCGGCATACGGAGATGATGCGAGAAAGGGGAGATACCTCAGCCATTTCGGTTACTACTGGGCGATCAATGACTACCTGGATGCTTCATCGACGTTTGACTGGTTCACCCGCGGTGGATGGTTGAACCGGTCGATGGTTCGTTATGCGGAGCGGTATGATTTTACCGGCTCCATCTCCGCAAACTACACGAACTTGCACACGGGCGAAGCGACCGATCCGGGCCGAACGGAACAGAAGGACTACAACATACAGATCAATCACAACCAGCAGATTGATCCAACGGCCAGGCTCGATGTGAATTTTTCCTTTTCGTCGGGGAGTTTCTTCAGGAATGTCAGTTCGAACCTGAACGAGATCCTGCAGCAGAATATCGTCTCAACCGCCACCTTCTCCAAGTCGTGGGAGGAAGGGGGTCGCAGCCTCACGATGAGTATGTACCGGGATCAGAATCTTCAGACCGGAGATGTGGGAGAACGCCTGCCATCGGTCTCATTCAACCAGGGACAATTTTTTCCGTTCAGAACATCTTCGAAATCCCGGGGAATGGCAGCAGACCTCAGCACAGACCAAAGCTGGTACGAATTGATCGGCGTATCGTACAGTGCACAGGGGCAGTTGAACCGCTCGAAGGTCTTCACTACTAACCTCGACAGCTCCGTTACCGAGGTCGACGATGCGCGCGGAGGAATCAACCATCAAATCTCGATTAGCGCTTCACCGAAAGCCGGCCACTTCTCGATCGCGCCGTTCATCAGCTACAATGAAAAATGGTACAACAAGAGCATTGAACAGAGCTTCGAGAGAATCAACGGACGCGATACGCTGATTCAGCGGGATGTCAATGGATTCAAAGCAGTGAGAACGTTTTCGACCGGCCTCTCCGCTTCAACGCGCTTCTTCGGCATCGTGCAACCTCAGGTCTTTGGGATCACCGCAATTCGGCACACCGTCACGCCGAGCCTGTCGTTCAGCTATACGCCGGACTTTTCCGACCCGCATTACGGGTACTACGGTTCGTACGTTGATACGAGTGGGCAAACGGTACGCTATGACAGATTTCAAAAGGAGTTGTATGGAGGTGCGGGGGGTGGCAGGCAGGAAGCATTGAGCTTCAGTGTGGGAAACCTTTTTGAGATGAAGCTTCGCTCATCGGATACGTCACAGCAGGAGCAGAAAATCCAGCTGATGAACATTGGCGCCAGCATGTCCTACAATTTTGCGGCGGATAGCTTGCGTCTGTCCCAATTAAATCTAACCTACAGGACCGATATCGGCAGTCTCCTGAGCCTCAGCGCCAGCACAACGCATGATTTCTACGCGTTTGATCCCATCGCAAAGACACGCGTCAATAAATTCCTCTGGTCTTCCGGCAAATACTTGCCCGACCTGACCAGCATTTCATTTTCGGCCTCAACTTCGTTGAGCGGCGAGAAAAAGCAGCCTTCCTCGACATCAGGGGCTCCCTCAAAAGTAACCCAGGAACAAGAACGCGCCTCTGGTCAGATTGCCCAACCGGTCCAGCCCCGGACTTTCGGGGGGCTCTACGATACAGAATCGCCTGATTTCAGCATTCCCTGGAACCTGACGCTCGGTTATACATTCTCCCAGAGCCAGAGTGACCCATCGGTGAAAACACGCAGTTCCTCGATGAATGCGAACCTCTCGTTCAATCTTACAGAAAAATGGAAGTTCACAGGAGGCGGAAGTTACGATTTTGTGCGGAAGGAGTTCGCTGCACCGAGTGTCACGGTGTACAGAGATCTTCACTGCTGGGAAATGAACTTCTCATGGTTTCCGATCGGATTCTATCGCGGGTACAGACTGGAGCTTCGCATCAAGGCGCCGCAGTTGCAGGATCTGAAGGTGACGAAGCAGGGGAGTGCGAGAGGAACGTATTATTGACCGGGAGGAGCTGGGGAGTAAAAAGTGAAGAGTGAATAGTGAACGGAAAAAAGTGGATCGTGGAGCGGTATGGTGGATTGCTATTAGCAGTTGGCTGTTAGCCGTTAGCTTGAAACTTCAAACTTTAAACTCAAAACTTTAAACTCGAAACCCGACTACGCGCTTTTTCTTTCCTCGTACAGATATATCGGCTCTTTCGACTTGACGATCGTGTCTTTTGTGATGATGCACTTGGACACATTCTGACGCGACGGAAGCTGATACATAATATCGAGCATAACCTCCTCGACAATTGCACGCAGTGCACGGGCACCGCCTCCACGCTCGACCGCCTTCGTAACGACAGCGCTCAACGCAGCGCTCTCGAATTCCAGCTCCACGCCTTCCATCATAAAGAGCTTCTTGTATTGCTTGCCCAGCGCGTTCCGCGGTTCTGTCAGGATGTTCAACAGCGCGGTCTCGTTCAGCGAGTGCAACGTCGCCACTACAGGCAACCGGCCGACGAATTCGGGGATGAGGCCGTATTTCAGCAGATCGTCAGGTTCAACTTGCGAAAGATAGGTGTCGGATGATCGGGTCTTCTTGCCGTGGAGATCTGCACCGAAGCCAACGGGGTTCTGACTAACACGACGCTCGATAATCTTGTCGAGCCCTTCAAAGGCACCGCCGCAAACGAAAAGGATGTTCTTCGTGTTGAGGTTGATCAGACTCTGCTCAGGATGCTTTCGGCCGCCCTTTGGTGGCACGCCTGCAACCGTTCCCTCGAGGATCTTCAATAATGCCTGCTGCACGCCTTCGCCAGACACATCGCGGGTGATCGACGCACTGTCGCTCTTCCGGCTGATTTTGTCGATTTCATCAATATAGACAATCCCCCGCTCAGCCTTCTCGATATTGTACTCAGCGTTCTGAAGCAGATAGACGAGAATCGTTTCGACATCGTCACCGACATAGCCGGCTTCCGTCAACGTTGTTGCGTCGGCGATTGCGAAGGGAACATCGAGAATGCGGGCGAGTGTTTGGGCGAGGAGAGTTTTGCCTGTTCCGGTGGGACCGATGAGCAAAATATTGCTCTTTTCGATCTCCACTTCATCCAGATTGTGAAGATTATCGTTGGAGTCAATGCGCTTGTAGTGGTTATACACCGCCACGGCCAGGGTTCGCTTGGCGTGTTCCTGACCGATGACAAACTCATCAAGCGCTTTCTTGATCTCGACGGGGGTCAGCGTGCCTCGCGCGGTCTGCTTCTTCGCGCTGATAGCAGCCATGTTGTTCCGAATGATATCGACGGAACTCGAGACGCACAGATCACAGATGTACACATCTGGTCCTGCGATAATGCTGTTGACTTCATCAGACGAACGTCCGCAGAACGAGCAGGCGATCTTTTCCCCCTGTTTTGTTTTCTGGCTCATAGCGTACCCAACATCTTATTGCCCGATAGTGTTCAAGAGTTCTGATGTCGTCGGACGGCTACTTCTCTTTCTTTGCGTCCCCGATCCGCTTGATCAGGATATTGTCAATCAAGCCGTAATCTTTTGCTTCCTGCGATGACATGTAGTAGTCGCGGTCTGTGTCCTTCTCAACGACCTCCACCGGTTTGCCTGTATGCGCTGAGAGAATCTCGTTGATCCGCTTCTTTGTCTTGAGGATTTCCTCGGCCTGAATACTAATATCGGACGCCGTTCCCTGAACGCCTCCCCACGGTTGATGAATCATCACGCGTGCGTTGGGAAGTGCAGTCCGTTTTCCTTTCGCACCACCCGTCAAGAGGACTGCCGCCATGCTTGCGGCCATGCCGATGCAAATGGTTGAAACCTCAGGCCGAATGTACTGCATCGTATCATAAATCGCAAGGCCGGACGTCACACTGCCGCCCGGACTATTGATGTAGATGTGAATATCCTTGTCGGGATCTTCGGATTCAAGGAACAACAATTGTGCAATCACAAGGCTTGCGATCGTGTCGTCAATCGCTGTCCCTATGAACACGATCCGTTCCTTCAACAGCCGTGAATAGATGTCGTACGCTCTTTCTCCTCGACCGGTGGTCTCTACAACGATTGGAACGAGTTGGTTGTAGACCTCAAATTTCGATGCACTCATGGAGCATTCTATCCTTTCACAAGTTGGTTCGGCAACGTGGTATCATCAACTTCTTTGATCTTTGTGCTGCTGATCAGCAGGTCCATAAGCTTGTCGCCAACAAGGCGATCTCTGATCTGATCAGACGATTTATAGTACGTGATTAATCGTTCCTTATCAATCCCAATTTTCGGCGCTTCCCGCTCGGCAAGCGCAACGAGAGCCGCATCGTCGACAGTCAGGTTCTCTGCCTTGACGATTTCCTCCCGCAACAACGCCCACTTTGCCTGGAAGATTGCGTAGGCACGATTCTCCTGGAAGAACTTCTCCGTATCGAAGTCGGCCGGAAGCTGCTTGTTAGGATACTGTCCCTTGATCTCCTCGAGCAGGTTCTCCAGCACGCTGCGGATCAGTGACTCAGGCACCTGGAACTCGTGCAGGCGGATGATCTCGCTGACGATGGCGTTGATGAGACCCCGACGGTTCTTCTCCTTCCAGTAGCTTTGCAGGTCTTCCCGAATCCCTTTCTTGAATTCCTCAAACGACGTGACTTTTTCTTTCGTGATCTTCTTCACGAACTCGTTGTCCAGCTCAGGCAGGACCACTTTCTCCACCTTCGTGACCTTCGCCTTCATATTCACTTTGTGCGTATGGTCCTCGTGCTGGTGCTCAAACTTGATCTCGTGTTCGTTCCCCTTTTGCGTGGCCTGAAGGGCGTCCTTGAATGGCTGCTCGAGCTGGGGATCTGCCAGGTAGAATCTGGCATTGTCAGTCTTCTTGCCGATGATGGGGAATCCGGTATCGTCGAATTCCTGAAGTTCGGCGGTGACGACGTGTTCATCGTTTGTCACCTTCTCGACTTCTTCGCGTGAACTGTTGACCTTCCGAATGCGCATAAGCTCGTCTTCCAGCTCATCGTCAGTTACGGAATGCACCACTGTCTCTACGGAAAGCCCCTTGTACTGATTGAGCGTAATGGCAGGACGAATGTCGTACTGGATTTTCACCCAAAACCGCTGTCCACGGTCGTACTTCATATCGGTCAGCGTTGGATCGCCGATCGGCTTCAGGTCTTTTTCTTTTACGACCTTACGATATAACTCGCCTGCCAGCCTGTCGAGGTATTCATGCTCGATCATCTCACCGTAGAGTTTCTTGACAAGTTCAACAGGGGCCTTCCCTTTCCGGAATCCCCGGATATCGATCTTTGGACCGTACTCGCGGTATGCTTTGTCAAAATAGGGCTGCAATTCCTCAGCATTGACCTCGATCTCAACTTCCCGGGAGACCTCCGTAAGCGTATGAACATTGACTTCCAAGACAACACTCCTTTCTAACGATGTGTGCGCTTCAGTCTAAGTGCGTGACCAAAGGGGGGAATCAGTATGGATTCCTCTGTACGGTGGTGCTCTGTGGGCAGAGGGGGACTCGAACCCCCACGGGTTACCCCACTAGCTCCTAAGGCTAGCGCGTCTGCCAATTTCGCCATCCGCCCTTGAAATGAAAAAAAATCCTCAAAGGTCCAACCGTTTTGAGGATTCCGGAACGCATCCAATATACGAAGAATCACGAAAACAAAAAAGGCAGGTCAGCGCCCCGCTTTCTGGAGTTCGTCGAGCTTTTGAAGGGATTCTACTGCTTCCAACCGGTGTGGGTCGATAAAGATCGCCTTGTTGTAGTAATCGCGGGCTTTCTGATAGTCCTTCGCCGTCTGGTACGCTAGTCCGAGCTGAACATTCGTCTGATAGTTGTTGGGGCTCAACTCAAGTGCGCGCTCAAATTGTCTGATTGCCTGAGGGAGATTGCCGTCTCCTAGGTAGGCAATACCAAGATTGATGTTCGTCTCCCAGAAGTCGTTTCCTTTACTCAGCGCGCGGGTCAAAACATCAATCATCGCTTTGAAATTGCCTGAGCTTTGATAGAGTGTCCACGCATCGCGATACGCGCTGAGATACAGAGAATCGATCTCGTAGGCACGCTCGAAGAATGACCGGGCACGAATGGGATCGCCGATCCGGGCAAAGAGTCTGCCACACAGATATGCGGGGTAGGCGCAGTCAGGTGCAAGTCTGAGCGCTGCCGTATAGCGATCGCTTGCGAGATCCTTGTCGCCTGACTTCTCCGCTGCCGTGGCTTCGCCTAACATAGTCATAAGATCGGCACGGTTTGGTCGCATGCGGAGATTGATCAGAACCCGTATGTTGTCGAACCGACGCGAGAGTTCGGCATCATAGCACGTTCGAAAGACCAGCCGAATCGCCTCGAGGGCGCCAGGGTAGGCACCGCTGTAGTAATCCTGGATCGCTTTCAGCATTTGATAGAACGGCAGTGGAAATGAGGCGGTATCTTTCTGAAGATTGCTCAGGAACGCAGGCGGAAAGGGGGGTATTCTCTTCTGGAATCGCTCGTTTGCCTGACGCACAAAGATGTCATACGATTCCTGGAGGTTATGCTTTTGCAGCAATGCCTGAGCCTCGGGCGTGATCGTGATGCTCAACGGGTGGATGGTCGTGTCAGCGAAATCGAGTGAGGAAAATGCGTACGTCAGGATCTCAATGATTCGCTCGTATTGTGGTCCATTCTTGCCGGTCGCTGCTCCTTCACTGATCCATCGGACTGTGAGATCATCCTGTGCGCGCTGCAGAGAATCGCGCGTTGACTTCACTTTCGAGAGCACATCCTTTGCCTGATCGATCAGTGGTTTCGCGGACGAATCCGTTCCGCTGATTCTGAGTGAAGGGCTCGGCAGCGAATCGAGAACAAATTGGACCTGCGGTGTCAATTGATCGATCTGGGAGATTCTCTCTTTGAGAGGTGTTGAAGGCGATTGTGTTGCCGACAGAAATGCAGAACGTGTTTCCGAGACGATTCCTTCGAAGCAGCGCGCGCGCCGGTCGGCGAATTCTTTTGATTGTGGAAAGATCTGAAGAGAATCGGCCCGCATCAGGCGCTCATAGAGAGCGATCGCATCACGATACCTTTTCTCCGCAACAGCATTGTCGGCGGCCTGGTTCGTCCTGGTGAGTGTGGAGTATCCCGGCCAATACTCCTGGGGAATCGAAAGGGTTCCTTTGCTGCTTGCCCCGCCCAGTCCGAATTGAACCGTAAACGGTTGATGAAGCTTCAGGTCTTTCGGGTATCCCACGAGGATTGATGTTCCCGCCGAGTCCGTGACAATATCAGTCTTCCATCCGATCAGGATGGTTTGATTGTTCTGAAGAAGAACGAGCTTAGGAAGTTCTTCCTGCACGAAATCAGCATCCATTGTCCAATCGCCATCCGGGCGAACGACGAAGGTGTAGAACGGTCCGGCGTTCACACTATCGCCTGCGAGCGGAAGTGTGCGACTTCGGGATGCGAGCTCGAATTTCGCGAATCGCTCACCCTTCAAGCCGAAGAGCTTCGACTCCCGTACCTTCAGCTGCACGGAGATGTTTTGCGCAGGCGAGAAGCCAAAACCGGCACAGAAGAAGACACATATGCAGAGAATTCGAAGTGGTTTCACGGCGGTGTAGTCTCTTGAGATGAATGTCCGGTGGTGAGAAAGCGACTCTGTAAGTGCCGTGAATATAGAAAAAGCGGTTTCCAGATGCAAGAAACGAAGTAGCGCAGTTGGGCTCCTTGTAGTCTCACAACGAGCCAGAGCCGGGCTCCCGCTGCTTTGATCGTCTCACGACCCGATCTCCCGATCATCCGATTGCCCGTTGACCCGATGGTTGGATGACCCGATCACCCGATGTTGAGATCACCCGATACACCCGCTTTTCCCCGGCTCTTGTTGGCTTGCTTTTCGCTTCCGGTTTACTGATATTCTTTCGCGTTTTGCGGCAGGAAAGATCATCCCTGTAAACCACCCCGCCGCCACTTTGCTGAAACACCGACCGGATCTCGTCGTCCACGTATGATAACTCATGATTTGAAAAAGGTTTCGCGCCGTTCATGGACGGTACCTCAGGCTTTCCAATTCTGTGAGCACCTGACGCGGGATCATTATGAGAATTTTCCAGTTGCCTCGGTCCTGGTGCCAAAGGATATGCGTCGCCACATTTACTCGATCTACTCGTTTGCCCGCATAGCAGATGACTATGCTGATGAGCCCGGCCTGACGACAGCAGAACGGATGGACAGTCTCTCAGAGTGGGAGGAACACCTTATCGATGCGTATCGCGGGCACGCACATCATCCTGTGTTCATTGCGCTGCGCGAAACGGTGGATCGATTCGGAATACCAATCGAGCTCTTCCAAAGCCTCCTGCGGGCTTTTCGTTCGGATGTGACAACGCATAGGTACGAGAATTTCGAGGAGGTGCTGGCATACTGCGAAAACTCGGCCAATCCCATCGGAAGGCTGATATTGTTGCTTTTTAACTATCGCAGTGAAGCGACCCTGGAATTATCGGATTCCATCTGTACCGCCCTGCAGTTGACGAATTTTTGGCAGGATGTTTCAGTTGACTTGCTGAAGGATCGGGTGTACATTCCACTGGATGATATTCGGGAGTTCGGGTATTCTGAGGAAGAACTCTTCCAGCACAGTTTCACTTCCGCGTTTAAAGACCTGATGTGCTATCAGGTTGACCGGACCCGGCAGATGTTCGGGGAGGGGAAACCGCTGCTGACCGAAGTTGGGAGGGACCTCCGCCTGGAACTCCGGCTCACCTGGAAAGGGGGAACCCGGATTCTGCAGAAGATTGAAGAGGCAGAGTACGACGTGCTCTCGCAGCGCCCGACGCTGTCATTCTTCAACAAAGCGTCGCTGTTGGTTTCATCATTCATAGGATAAGCATCTGTGTCAGCCCACACCATCGACATAATTCTTCCAGAGCTGGGATCGCCGCGGAAAAGCAACTTTCTGCTTCCGATCCTCTTTCTTCCCCCGCCAAAACGCGAGGCGATCGAGACCATCTATGCTTTCTGCCGGTACTCCGACGATATCGTCGATGAGGAGGCAGACGTCAAAGAGAAGTACCACCGCCTTCTTGTATGGACGAATGAGCTGCAGCTGGCTCTCCAGGGTGTTTCCCGATTCGCAATTCTAAACAGGCTTGTCAGCGTCATACAGAAATTCCACATCCCGACCCAACATTTCCTCGATCTCCTGAAGGGAATGGAGATGGACCTTGTCAAGAACAGGTATGAGACCTTCGGGGAACTTGAGCAGTATTGTTACCGTGCTGCATCGACCGTCGGACTCATCTGCGCCGAAGTGTTCGGGTACCATCACGAGCGGACGAAACAGTACGCCGTCAACCTCGGTATAGCGCTTCAACTGACAAACATTCTGCGCGATATCAAAACTGACGCGAAGAAGGGAAGGATCTATCTCCCGAAAGAGGACCTCCGGCAGTTCGGGTACTCCGAAGAGGAGTTGATGAACTCGGTGTACAATGATCGGTTTCGCGCGCTGATGAAATTCGAATGCGAGCGGGCCCATACGTACTACCGCACGGCAAAGAGCTGCCTTGCAGAAGAGGACAAACCCCTGTTCACTGCTGCGCGGGCCATGGGAAACATCTACTACCTGTTGCTGCTTCGCATTGAACGAGCGAACTACGATGTATTCTCCAAACGCATACGCCTTGGCTCGCCTGTCAAGTTCCTCGTGGCGATGATTCTCCGCCTCCGAAACAAACTCCCGAAGAATTTCCACCGGTTCATTCGGACAGAACTACCAGCCTGATAGAATTGCCTATTTCGAATTGCCGATTTCGAATTGTGAGATTCCGTTGAAAACAATTCGCAATTCTCATTTCGCAATTCGCAATTATGAGGAGAACGATGGAATGAATCCTGAAGAATTGAAAAAACGTACGAAAGAATTCGCCCTGCGAGTTCTGCGCTTTGTCAATTCGATGCAGAGAGGCAGAACAGAGGACATATTGACGAAACAGCTTGCCAGGGCGGCGTGCCGGGCTCGATCGAGAGCCGATTTTGTTTCGAAGATTACTATTGTCGAGGAAGAAGCCGATGAAACGCAATATTGGCTGGAGTTGCTCCTCGACCAAAGTCGAGTGAACAAAAGGGAAATCATTGATCTGCTCGACGAGGCAAAGGAACTGACAGCGATTTTCACGGCGTCAGGGAAGACAGCCAAATGGGGAACGCTAATATCCTGATTCGCAATTCCCGATCCGCAATTCGAAATCTCGTGAATTTCTATGAGTGTTGATGTGATCATCATCGGCGGCGGACTCGCCGGACTTAGCGCAGCGGTGGACCTCTCATCGCGCGGCATCTCTGTGCTTGTTCTCGAGCAACGTCCGCACCTTGGCGGACGCACGTATTCGTTCGTCGATGAGAAGACAGGCGATGTGGTCGACAATGGTCAGCACCTTATGATGGGGTGTTACCACGCCACACGATGGCTCCTCTCGACTGTCGGTTCCGATCGTCTGGCCTCCCTGCAACCAAACCTGCATATCGATTTTCTCCACCCTGTTCGCGGCCTTTCGTCCCTTCACTGTCCTGGAATTCCCGCTCCATGGCATCTCTTGGTGGGACTGTTGAATCTCAAGAATCTCTCCCTTCTCGATCGTCTAAAGCTCCTGAGGGTTGGCCTTGAGATCCGTAAAGATCCGAAGATCGTTGAGCCGCAAATCGCTTCACTTACGGTTCATCAATGGCTTGATCAACTGGGCCAATCGGAGGAAAACAAGAAGTACCTGTGGGATATCATTGCGATCGGAAGCCTCAACGACCATCCGAAGGAAGTCTCAGCACTCCTTTTCTATAGGGTGCTCAGGAGTGCATTCCTTGGTGGCAGGGAAAACTCGTCGCTCCTTGTACCTCGGGCCGGGCTGTCACAGCTGTTCGTCGATCCATGCGTCGATTTCATACGATCTCATGGGGGAGAAGTGATGACGAATTGTGGAGTCGATGAGAGCCTGTTTGAGGGGAATCGTTTGCGCGGAGTGCGCAGCTCCGACGGTCACATTCGCGAAGCGCGGGCTTTTGTCAGTGCCATTCCCTGGTATGCAGCTTCACCGCTGTTTTCGAACGCCGCAGGAAAACAAGGGTGGAATGTCAACGGTCACCTCCAATCATCTCCGATTGTGACCATCAATCTATGGTTTGATCGGGTTGTCATGGAACAAGACTTTGTCGCACTCCTCGACTCGCGTATTCACTGGGTCTTCAACAAGTCAAAGATATACGGCTTGAAGACGACGCGTCAATACCTCTCGCTCGTTATCAGCGGAGCTGCGTCGCTCATGGCCGTCGATTCCAGCGAGCTTGTCAAGTCGGCACTTAAGGATCTCACTGCCGCGTTCCCTCCGGTGGGGAATGCGAAGCTCGTCCATTCACTCGTCGTCAAAGAGAAGCGTGCAACGTTCTCGCCGCACCCCGATGTGGAGGCGCACCGTCCTTCTAGCAAAACGCAGTTCGAGAATCTGTTTCTGGCGGGAGATTGGACCGATACCGGTTATCCGGCGACCATCGAGGGGGCGGTCTTGAGCGGAAGGAAGGCGGCGGAGGGAGTAGCGCGAATTATCAGTGGGTGATCCTTGCTCCGCTGAATGAATTCAGCGGCTACGGGCTCTTCTTTTTACTCAAATACTCCGTTACTCCACTACTCCTAATACTCCCCTCACATCATCCCCTGAGGATCGACATCGATTGTCATTTGCACCTTCCGGTTCTTCCCAAGCGGAGATTCACTGTACGCATCTCGTGCATTGAGCAACGCAGTACGCAGGTATGAGCCTGAAGGATCTGTGGATTTGAAGTTCTTTATGACGAGATGTTTGCGGAATTGATTCTTGATCTTTGGTATTGCCGCATCCGCCGGACCCAGCACCGAAAAGTACTTCCCCGCCTTAGCGAGAAGCAACCCTGCGAATTTCTTGACATGTTGCGCGACTTCCGACTCCTGTTCCCCCTTGAACTCGATGAGCACAAGGCGCGAGAACGGCGGATAATCGAGCTCCTTTCTGTACTCAAGTTCCTTGCTGAGAAATCCCGCGAAGTCGTGGACTGCCGCGTAGCGCAAGCTGTAGTGTGACGGTTGCAGCGTCTGAATAATTACCTCACCGCTCAACTTGCTTCGTCCCGCGCGTCCTGCGACCTGCGTCAATAATTGAAACGTTCGCTCGGAGGAGCGGAAATCGGGGAGAAGCATCTGAGTATCAGCCGAGATAACACCGACAAGCGTTACGCGTGGAAAATCCAGACCTTTTGCAACCATCTGGGTGCCGAGCAAAATGTCAGCTTCGCCGTGACCGAATTGTGTGAGCAGGCGGTCGTGAGCTCCTTTCCGGCTCGTTGTATCAAGGTCCATCCGAAGCACACGCGCATCGGGGAAAAGCGAACCAAGCTCTTCATGAATCTGTTGAGTCCCGAACGCGTGATGACGGATCTCCGTTCCATGACACTTCGGACAGACACTGGGGGGCGCTTTGACAAACCCGCAGTAGTGACAGCGCAGATGCTTCTTTGTGACGTGAAATGTCAGCGTGACGTCACAATTGTCACATCGTTCGACAAACCCGCAATCAAAACACTCCACCACATGTGAAAACCCGCGGCGGTTCTGCAAAAGAATGGTTCCCTCGCCTTTCTTGAGGCGTGTATCGATCTGGTTCTTCAACAGAAGCGATATGGAAGGTGTAGGGCCGAGTTTCGTTGTCCATGTCCCTTTCTCCTTCCGCTCTCTTTTGAATTCTTCATAGCGCCGCCGCCGTTCATCGGCCATATCAACGATCTCAATGGTTGGTAACTGAGCGTTGTCCACGCGTTCCGGAAGAGAGAGGAGCTCGTACTTTCCGCTGATCGCATTGTGATAGCTTTCAGCCGATGGTGTTGCAGAGCCGAGAACGACGACAGCTTTGTTGATCGATGCCCGGACGATGGCGACGTCGCGTGCATGATAGCGCGGCACCGAATCGTATTGTTTGTACGAAGCTTCGTGTTCTTCATCCACGACGATCAGCCCGATATTCTTCAGCGGGGCGAAGATCGCTGATCGTGGACCGATCACAATTCTGATTCTTCCCTCGTGGGCAAGCCGCCACGCATCGTATCGCTCACCGATGGACATCTGGCTGTGCATCACAGCTACCTCAGCGCCAAAGTGTGACTTGAACCGCCGGACGGTCTGAGGTGTAAGCGAAATCTCGGGCACGAGTACAATCGCGTTCTTGCCTTGCTTCAATGTCTGCCGGATTGACTCGATATAAACCTGAGTCTTTCCGCTCCCCGTAATCCCGTGGAGAAGGAATGTCCGGTGTGCATCTGTCGCCAGGGCTCCGACGATCGACTGGAGAGCCTTCTCCTGATGACTGTTGAGTGTGAGGACTGGAGGAGGCTCAGGTGGTTCATCATATGTTCCGCGCAATACCTCGCGCTGTTCCATCCGGACAAGGCCTCGCTTTACCAGTGTCTTGACCGTCGATAACGAAGCTCTCGTTATGCGCACAAGGCGGGGGACGGGGACCGCTTCGTTTTGTTTCCTGAGCTCTTCCAGAATGCTCCGCTGTTTTGGAGTGAGTTTGAGATCGGATTGTGTCCCCGATGAAGGACCTTGAAGAAAGGCACTCCCGCTCTCTGATAGGAGAACAACATTCTCTCTCTTTGGTTTCGCCGTGGAGCGGAGCCGTTCCTCGAGAAGTACCCAGCCATGGCTTTGCATGTCTTGGAGAACACTCAGGATGTTCTTTGCACGAGTCCTTTTCTGAAGTTGCGAAGGAGAGAGCTCCTTCGCCTCTGCAAGCGCCTGCAGAACCGCGTGTTGCACGCGTGCGGTTCGTCTGGTCTTTTCGAGGAGCTCGTCAACGTTTTCTGCGGCGAGCCGGACGCGAAGGGTGCTTCCTGCCGCCGTTCCCTGTGGAGATGCGGCTTTCAATACGTCGCCCCAAGGGGCAAGATAATACTCCGAGATCCAGCGCGTCAGTTTCAGCATCTCCTCGGAAAATGTCGGAGTGGCATCAAGGACATCGATCAGCGGTTTGATCGTATGAAGTGCAGACTTCTCGGGGAAGCCAACGACGATGCCCGACAGCTTTTTCCTTCCAAACGGCACAAGGACGCGCCTGCCGAGTTGAACTGACGGGATGAGCTCTGGTGGGACCTGATAGGTGAAGGTCCGGTTGAGTGGGACAGGGAGCGCTATGTCGACGAGTTTCGGGGCCATCAGAAAGTGTATGGGGCGACTTTGTGGGTTGCCCCCGTTGAGTGATTGTTTGGTGTTCCGGCTATTTTCTGAATTCGTTCTCGAGGATTTTGTAAACTTCCGTTAACGGGATGTTTTTCTCTATTGCGAGCCGCTTGCATTCCTCGAATTCCGGTATCAAGCGTTCCGCGCCTTCAACTGTGACAGACTTGACAGTCACCACTCCGAGCGACGTCTGCACTTGCCGTTGCGAACGGGGAAGCTTCCGTCTCTCGATATGCTGGATGCGCACTCCGAGGGTCGATGTTTCGCGGAACAGGATACCGAGCATTGCATCGAGCAACTCCCGCCCGGCAAGGACTGAGAGCAGGTGTGCAGGTCGCCCTTTTTTCATGATGATTGGAATCAGAAACGCGTCGAGCGCTCCTGCAGCCATCAATCTTTCGATGACGTATGGAAGAATCTCCGGATTCATGTCGTCGATGTTGGTCTCGATCGAGATCGCCTCGTCGCGTTCGTGCTCGTCCGCAATGTCGCCAACAACCAGTCGCAGCAGGTTTGGAATCGCCTGCAGTTCTCGTGTTCCCGCACCATACCCGATTGCACGAATACGCACTTGCTCGAACGGCAACGTCCCGGCAGACAGGGCCTTGATAATTGCTGCACCTGTTGGTGTTGTGAGCTCGAAAGGAATCTCGGTGAACACAATCGGGTAGCCCTTCAGGATTTCCATCGTCGCAGGAGTTGGCACCGGCATCGTGCCATGCTGTGTGTTCACTGTACCGCCGCTGCCTACTTTAACGGGCGAGGAGTACACGCGCTCGATACCCATCGCCTCGAGGCAGATAGCCGTTCCGACGATATCAACGATCGAATCGATCGCTCCGACTTCGTGGAAGTGCACTTTCTCGATCGTCGAGCTGTGAACGGCAGCCTCTGCCACAGCAACCTCATAAAAAATCTTCTTCGCGTACTCTTGCACCGTCTTGCTGAGATTGCTCTGTTCGATGATCGCATTGATATTGGAGAGATGGCGATGGTATGAAGGAGCTTCTGAGATCACCACATCGACTTTTGTTGCGCCGATCCCGTTCCGTTTGATATGCGATGCCGAGAGCTCGTAACCGGAAACGTTCAGTTTCTTGAGCTCATTGAGTAAGAGATCGAATTCTACGCCTGCGCTCAAGAATGCGCCGAGCGTCATATCGCCGCTGATGCCAGCGAGAGTATCGAAATATGCAATTCTCATGCTACGCGTTTTGTAGTAGTGTGATTGGTACGGTTGTGCTGCTAGTTCCCCAGCGCGGTTTCCAGATACTCGATAAATCGACGGGTGGCCCCCACGTTTTCCTGTACCAGCTTCTGCGACTCTGCGCCGGCCCGCACACGCGCCTTCTTGTCGTTGAACAAACGTCGCAGCTCGAGATAGCATTCCTCGGGAGTCGTCACAACGAAGGCCCCACCACGCTTTGCCAGCTCGACTGCTTCCTGTGAGTTTTCGTGCTTGGGGCCGTAAAGAACGGGCACGCCATACACTGCCGGTTCGAGGACGTTGTGGATGCCCTGCCGGAAACTCCCCCCGACATAGGCGACATCAGCGTATTGATAAAGTGACATGAGGATCCCGATGCTGTCGACGAGAATGACATTCTCATTTGAGTAATCATTGAGATCGGAGAACCGGATGGCCCGCATTGTGTAGTTCAGGGACAGTTCCAGGCGCTCGAGGGTAGAAAGGGTGGGCTCGTGCGGCACGAGGATCATCAGAGCGTTCGAGTCATGCTGGGCGATTCGTCGAAATGCTGGCAAAAGAACGGCCTCGTCTTCATCCCAGCTGCTCCCGACGACAAAGACCTTTTTCCGCTTCAGGATTGGGGCTGGGATCAGATGTTTCGTCTTGGCGTCCAGGCTGCGCTGCCAGACCTGGTCATACCGCGTCTCTCCGATGGCGTGCAACTCGGGATGTGTCAGCCCAAAATTCTGAAAAGCGTCGACATCCTGCTGGGAGACAGTCAGAATGGAAGTGATCTGATCATAGACGACCCGGTGGAAACTCTTCAGGATCGGATAATGGCGGGATGAATTCCTCCGGAGCGTTGCATTCGCGATGACAATCGGCACCCCTCGTTTGTGCAGTTCCCAGATATGGTTTGGCCAGATGTCGTACCGGACCATAATGGCAATCGAGGGTTGGACAAGATCGAGGAAGCGGCGTGCGTTTCTGACACTGTCGAACGGAAGGTAGGTGATGAGATCTGCGAGCTTGTAGTTCCTTGAATGTTCGTAGCCGGATGGAGAAAAGAAGCTGACGATGATATCGATGTCATCGTAGCGCTTACGCAGCTCAGCGATGATGGGCTTGGCCTGCTCGAACTCTCCCATCGAAGACGAATGAAACCAGAACCGCCGCCTTTTTCGCAGGAGCTTCACATCCTGCTCAAGATGATCGAGAAGATCCTTGCGGCCCCTCAACCCCCTGCGGATCTTGCCGTTGAGGAGCGCTCCGAGTTGAAGCAGAACCCAGAATCCGGGTACGATAAGAACGTTGTAAACGATAAACCACAGACGTTGCATAGATCTATCTACTGCTGCGCGAGAGGGGAAGAGGGTTGGTGAATTACCGGCAGCTCACGATGAGGATTCGGTCACTTGCTGACGCCGACGATACTATGGGCATGGACGTGCGCTGTGTCACACAGGCTGCTGGAGTCGATGATCCACCTGGCCAGTACGACAACAACAGCGTGGCACGAAAAACTTTGGTGAATAATCAGCGATCCCTTATTGAAAATGACCATGCCTGAGGAGAGTCACCGTTTATTCCATTGAACTCTCATCGCCGGTGTCATTGTAGACAGAATTTGCGGTAAAATCAAGAAATGGGGCTTCCTTGACTAAGTGAACGAATCTTGCTATACTCACTTTCACGTCAAGAGTGTACGCGTCAACGTTGGAGATATACAATGCCCACCCAAAGTCCCAAGCTCGAAGCGCTTCATGCTTCGTCGATTTTCAAAGGACTCAGCGATGCCGAACTGCAATCCATAGCATCCCTGCTGACAACAGAGAGCCATCAGAGCGGAACTGTACTGATTGACGTCAATTCGACGGTTGATCGGGTCTACGTTATCGGCAGCGGAAAGGTGAGGATCTCCCGATTCACGTCCTACGGTGAAGAAACGACACTGAGTATTCTTGGCTCGGGAAACCTCGTCGGCGAATTTGGCGTCGTTGATGAACGCGGTCGCTCAGCCCGCGCAACCTGCCTTGAGCCCACCGTTGTCCACTTTCTTGCAGCCGCTCAATTTGACGACATCCTTACTCACAATGTGACCGTTGCGCGCAATGTTCTCAAAGAGTTCACCATTCGTTTGCGACAGGCGAATGATAACATTGTGGGCCAGTTGGAGACGGAACGCTCCCATGCGGTTACGCAACTCGATAAGCTTTCCAAGCTCATTGAAGCCAGCAAAATCGTCAATTCCACACTCGATCTCGACAAATTGCTCGGCCTGATCCTCGACGCAGCGGTCACGAGCACCGACGCAGATCGCGGAACTGTGTACCTCGTCGATTCAATCAAGCAGGAATTATGGTCCAAGGTCTTCGGCGGCGAAAACATGATCGAAATCCGCCTGCCGATCGGCAAAGGGATAGCCGGAGCAGTCGCTCAGATTGGCGAGACAATCAATATCCCCGACGCGTACAGCGATCCTCGATTCAACCCGGAGGTCGACAAGCGATCCGGGTACCGGACTCGTAACATCCTCTGTATGCCGATGAAAAACAAGGATGGGACGATTATCGGTGTCTTCCAGCTGCTGAACAAGAAGGACGAACCATTCACTTCCGACGATGAGCACTTCATCGATGCGTTCTCGGCACACGCATCGATCGCGATCGAGAACGCCCGCCTCGCACAGGAAATGGTTGCGAACGAGCGGTTGTCGGCAGTCGGGCGGATGGCCAGCACGATCATCCACGATATCAAAAATCCGATGGGGACGCTGCGCGTGTACGCGCAGGTCATGAAGAAAAAGTCCGGAAATGAAGAGGCGGCCAAGCTCGCCGATGAAATGATCCATCAGGTTGACCGCTTCGTGAACATGACTCAGGAAATTCTGGATTTCACACGCGGGGTCAGCTCGACGAACATCCAGGAATTGGATTTCGGAGAGACGATGGGGGCTGTGCTCGACTTCATCGAGAAGGACCTCAGCAAGAACAATGTTCAGCTGGTTCGCAATACGCAATTCCAGGGTCAGGTTAAGATGGATCAGGACAAGATGGTCAGGGTCTTCTACAACCTCGCGAGCAATGCCCGCGATGCTATGCCCCAGGGAGGATCACTGACTGTCTCGACCGAACCGAGCAATGGCTACGTGACAATCGAGTTCAAAGACTCGGGCACAGGTATGCCGGAAGAGGTGAGGAAGAGAATCTTCGAGCCCTTTATGACCTATGGCAAAAAACATGGAACCGGTCTCGGCATGGCGATCGTCAAGAAAGTGATCGACGACCATCAGGGCAAAATCGAGATCGATAGTGAAATGGGCAAAGGCACCACCATCCGCATTCTCCTTCCTGTGTAATCCCTCTTTCGTTTCTGAATCGCTTTCAACGCACAGTCGTTTGTTCCGCATCCCACAACACCCGTTTGTTCCTGTATGAGAATCCACGTCGGCAAGGGTGAGATCTCTGTGATTCGTGGCGACATCGCCGATCAGGAGACTGACGGTATCGTTAACGCCGCGAACAACCATCTCTGGATGGGTGGGGGCGTAGCCGGAGCGATCAAGCGGAAGGGAGGCGCGGCGATCGAACAGGAAGCGATGGCAAAAGGACCAATCGACATCGGCTCTGCCGTCTCGACATCTGCCGGCGCACTGAAAGCGAAGCGAGTCATCCACGCCGCCGTCATGGGGCAGGATCTGCATACCGAAGCCGATAGTATCCGGAAGGCAACTCGCAGCAGCCTTGTTCTGGCCGATAGGGAAGGGTTGACGTCCATCGCGCTGCCGGCCCTGGGTACGGGCGTGGGGGGGTTCTCCCTTTTTCACTGCGCGAGTCTGATGATCGGGGAGGTGCTTGATTTTATGATTGGCGCCACGAAGCTGCGTGAGGCCCGCTTTGTTCTCTTCGATGCGGAGGCGTGCGAGATCTTTGAAAAGGAGTTGAAGACCAGATTCACCTCGCACGGACACTCATGACTGTGCGGGACTTCACTCTCTGTTACGACGTTATTGCTCCCTTTATAACATCGCACGAAGATGACACTCGACGCTTCGGGCGAGTGCCTGCAGGTTGTATCCCCCCTCAAGAACCGAAACGATTCTTCCGTTGCAGTACTTCTCGCTGACCTCGAGGAGGAGTTCTGTCATCCGCCGATAAGAATCGTCCGTCAATTTGATACCTGCCAGCGGGTCATCTGCATGAGCATCGAACCCAGCTGAAATCATAAGTAACTGCGGTTGAAATCGATGTAACGCCGGGAGGATTTGCGCCTGGAATGCATCGAGGTAGTCCTTCTCCACACTCCCCGCCCCCATCGGGCAGTTCAGGGTAAAGCCCTCGCCGCGTCCCAACCCTCGCTCACTGGCCGCGCCCGTTCCGGGATAGAATGGATATTGATGAAGGCTGATAAACAGTACAGAATCGTCTTCGTAAAATATCTGCTGCGTTCCATTCCCGTGATGCACATCCCAGTCCACGATCGCCACTCGTTCGATCCCATGTTTTGTCTGCGCATACCGTGCGCCGATTGCGATATTGTTGAAAAGACAAAATCCCATCACCTTCGATGCCTCCGCATGGTGGCCCGGCGGTCGAACTGCGCAAAATGCGCGCGTCAATCTGCCCGCCGCTACCTCATCAATGGCTTGCAGAACTCCCCCTGCGGCAAGAAGCGCGATCTCATAGGAATCCTTGCATACGTGCGTATCACCATCATCGAGTATCTGTTCACCCACTTGGCAACGTACTTTGATCATGGCGGTATGTCGCTCGGGATGTATCAGGTGAATGGAGTCCGCTGAAGCAGGTGATGGACGGAGGTGAGACATCGATCCCCACAAGGGCGTTGGGAGGAGATGCTGAATGAGAGCTTCCAGCCGCTGTGGTCGCTCGGGGTGGCTGCTGCCGGTATCGTGCTTGAGATAATCGGGGTGATAGATGAATCCGAGTCTACTCATAGCTCCCTCAGTGGTATGTGATGGAGAGAGAATCCATCGATCGTATCAAATCGTATTTTGCAGCGTCCTTACTGCAAGCCAGAACGAGAAGAGCGAGAAGAGGATGAAGCTCGCGGATTCAATGAGGACCGATTCGAAACTCCCGATGCCCACCGTGAGGTATCGAAGCACATCCGCGTGCCACGTCAGGGGATTGACAACCGAGATTGCCCTCAGCCACGTTGGGACTCTATCGAGCGGATAGAAAACACTGCTGAGGAACATCAGCACGAAATAGGTGACATTGATGACAGTTGTGAAGGTATCATTGCGACGAATAAGGAAAGCGACAGTTGCGAGGAGGAAGAACCAACCGGCCGTGCCAACCATCATGGCGACGAAAACGAAAAACAGGAGGTGCCACGGAACAGTTATGCCGAGAAGAATCGCACCGAACCCGATCGTAAGCACAGACTGAAACACCGTCATCCCGCACTGAAAGAGGATCTTGCCGAGCAGGAATTCGCCGCGGGTCATCGGGTAGGTTAGAAATTCATATAGGATGCCATTATCCCGGTCGATGAAAAATCCGTACGATTGGTTGAGCGCATTGCCGAATGATGTCATGGAGAGCACGCCTGCGAGAAAAAAGGCGTTGTAGCTTACCGACCGGCCTCCTATCAGAATGCCCTGACCCAGCGCCTTATCGAATGCAACGCCAAACATCAACAGGTACAGGAGGGGAACGGCAAGGTCAAAGAAAATCCAGGTCAGACTCGTGATCCGGATGAGATACTCCCGATAGACGACGGCAGAGATCGCGCGCATCAGGCTGCCCCCGCTTTCTTGTCCAGGAGTTGCACAAAAACGTCCTCGAGGCTGGCAGCTGTGATTTCGAAATGAAGAAGGTGTCCATGGTGCCGCACCGCCGCAAGCAGGTCAAGCGCCGCAGTCTCCTCGCGTACTGTGACGTCCACGGTTGTATTGCGGACCTCGATGCTCGTAGGGTTGTGGAATCGTATCTGTTCGAGAATGGAGTCAGTCACCTGATCGAATGAGAGTGAAAGAGACAAGAGACGGAGCCCAGCTGCTTTGACACTCTCTACGCTTCCGTGAGCGATGAGCCTTCCGTGGTTCATGATTGCAACGGAATCGCATAAAACCTCTGCCTCATCCAGAATGTGCGTGGTGAGGACGATGGTTCTCCCTTTTCGCGACTCCTCCCGGATGGCTTGCACTGTTGTTCGTTTGTTGAAAGTATCCATCCCCGTCGTTGCTTCATCGAGGAAGACGATGGGTTTGTCGACCAGAAAGGTCTTCGCCACCTGCACACGTCGTTTCAGCCCGCCGCTCAAATCAAGCCCCTTCTCGTTGATATGCGAGCGAAGGTCAAACAGCTCGCTGACACGATCGGTGCGTTTCTCGATTTCACCGGAAGAAAGCCCATGGAACCGGCCGAACACGCGGAAGTTGTTGCGGACCGAGAGATGAAGCTCGATCGCATTCTCTTGCACCACAACGCAGATTTGTTTCCGTACATCAAGCGGTTTGCTCGTCACGTCATATCCGAGCACCCGTGCACTCCCTGCAGTCGGCGTGAGGAGCGTGGTGAGAACCTTAATGGTTGTCGTTTTGCCTGCACCGTTCGGACCCAGGAGTCCGAAAATCTGGCCGCGTTGGACTGCAAACGTCAATCCATCAACCGCCCGGATGGGTTGACGATTGCGTTTTGCATAGACCTTGACAAGGTTCTCGACTTCGATTGCTTTGTCTGACTTGATCACGCGACGAATCTACCAACATTTCGCGACTTTTGCATCCGACGTCGACTGTTGTTCTTTGCATTTCCTGGCTCGTGTTCATATATTGACGGCGACGCAGGCAACAGACAGAGTAGTTCATATCATATTCGCCCTTCAACTTTTCTTCCTCAGAGGATCTGGATGCTCACGGGTCGGATGGAGCTCGAAACGCCGCCGTCGTTCAATTTCTGGCGCACGGTCTACAGCCATGGCTGGTGTTCGCTTCCCCCGTTTCTCGTGAACAAGGAAGAGGCCAGCTTGTCACGGCTGCTCGAGCTCAATGATGGCTCTCTCGTGCTTTGTGTTCTGAAGGAGCGGAAGGGGAAGGTCTCCGTGGCTCCCAGCAGCAGCGCTTCGCTGTCATCGGATCAGAAAGCCGAAATCCGAACTCTCCTGTCCCAATGCCTCCGCCTGAATGAAGATTTTTCGGAATTCTACAGAGAGGCAGCCCGCCATCCTGGCGCTCGATGGATCCCCAAAGCAGGAGCGGGCAGATTGCTCCGGTCTCCGACGGTCTTCGAAGATGTCGTCAAAATGATCTGCACGACCAACTGCAGCTGGTCGTTGACTGAAACCATGGTGGATAATCTCACCACTCTGCTCGGCAAGAACTTTGGAGATCGGTATTTTGCTTTTCCGAGCCCGGAGTCGATAGCAGGCACTACGGAGGCCTTCCTTCGGAAAAGTGTCCGCGCAGGTTACCGGTCACCGTATCTCCTTGAATTTGCTGTGGCTGTCAGCGAAGGAAAACTGGATGTCGAAGGATGGAGGTCGTCACCTCTCACGACGGACCAGCTCTTTGAGCACGTAAAGACCGTTAAAGGGATGGGGGACTATGCTGCGGGAAACATTCTGAAACTTCTGGGCCGGTACGATTATCTTGGACTCGATTCATGGGTCCGGGGGAAGTTCTACGAGGTACACTCGCGCGGCAGAACAGTGAAAGATGCAACCATTGAAAAACACTACGCGTCTCTCGGGAAGTGGAGGGGGCTCTTCTTCTGGCTTGAGATGACACGGCATTGGTACGATCACAAGTTTCCCTTCTGATATGCTTCTAGAAATTCTTCATAAGACCGTTCGGAGACGATTTCGTTCGCTTGGCTTTGAAAGTCATGTGCTCGCATCACGCTTCGGTCCTCTCCACTATCTTCTGCGGGATCATCCTGAACCAGCAACCACACTTCTTCTCGTGCACGGATTGGGGACATCTTCAAGCACATGGCTAAAGGTTCTGCCGCTCTTGAAGGGTAACTTTCGCATTGCCGCGCTCGATTTGCCCGGCTTCGGATTTTCCTATCTGGAAAATGCCGGCACGTATTGCACGCTGCCAGAACACGTGGAAGCACTGACGGTTTTCGCAAACGCAGTTGCTCGTCGACCGTTCATCCTGCTCGGTCACTCGTTCGGTGGTTGGGTGAGTGCTCTTTATGCATCCCGGCATCCTCACGATGTAGAACACCTTGTCCTGGTTGATACAGCGGGAGTCTACTACCGGGGAGTCGAAAGACTCCGTGCATCGTTCACGTTGAATTCAGTACAGGATACACGGCGGCTCTTGAACGATCTGTGGTACCGCTATCCTTGGTACTTCAAGCCGTTCGCGGGATCCATCTTTCGTGAACTGAGACAAAGGGGCATGAACGAGCTTGTAGGCTCAATCGACGCAACATATTTTCTTGTGGAAGAACTCGGTAGACTTACCATGCCTGTGAGTATCATCTGGGGACGAGAAGATAAGGTGATATTGCCGGAAAGCGTGGACGTTCTTGTGAAATTTGTTCCTCACGCACGCGTTGCATTCGTTGAACAATGCGGCCACGTTCCGCAGCTCGAGAAGCCGGCGGAATTTGCTTCCGTTGTCCAAAAAATATTGGAGCAGAAGAACCATGAACTGGCTTGACGAGGTCAACGTGGAGCTACAGCGTGCGGAAGCGGCAGAGCGAATCGGAAACTCAGGAAAGGTAAGAACCTCGGCGCGGAGGGCGGTAGGTATTGCTCTTATGGAGTTGCAGCGCAGAGTTCCGGAGAAGTACTATGGTCGTGATTTCATCGGTCAGCTTCGTAGTTTCGCACGTGACGAGTCTGTGCCGGAAGTGGCGCGTCTTGCCGCTGACAGGCTTCAAGCCCGCCTTTCCCCCCAGTTTGAATCCCTCTCCAAAAACCCAATCGATGACGCTAGGAGTATCATCAGGTTCGTGATCGAGCACCTTGCGTGAAGGCTACAACCCCTCTGCAGCCATATAGTCGTCGATATCGTACCGGACGTTGTCATCAGCGGGCGTCCATGCCGACTGTAGCTTTCTCTTTAGGAAGAAGGGAACAGCCACTACTGCGGTCAGGAGTAAGAATCCTGTAAAGAATGCAAATCGCTTCATAGTACCCCTTTCATTTCAAAACGTCAGGGTTCGAGCAACTGTTCCGCTCCAACCATCTCACATCGCCGGGCGACTCAGGCACGTTTGTATCTGAACTTTACGCACTCAGTTGCTGAAAGTTTGTATGTCTAGTCACACAGTTGGGGGAGGTTTTAACCGGACAATCCCGGCATACATTACAAATGAGCCAGATAACGTTGGATAACGAAAAGGTTGATTTGCTTCGAGGAAATCAGGTTCCCACATATGGAACGAAGTTCTGCCAAGGGCATCGTGCTTAAGCTCTTCTGTGTTAAGGATTTAACCTTGACTTTCAACACACATGCGGATATATTGGCACCGTGTGGTGAGGAGGAGCAGGCGTACCATCCTAACCCAGCCATTTGCAGGCCGGCACACAACTTACCCTTGAACAACCGGTTACGGCATTGAGCTTCCTACAAAACGTCCCCATTTTTGCTGACCTCGAAGAACCCGAGCTCAAGAAAATCGAGAAACTCGGCCTTCGGAAAAAATACAAGAAGGGCAATATCGTTGTCCTCGAGAAAGAAATGGGGGCAGCGCTCTTCGTCATTGTGTCGGGAAAAGTCAAGATCGTCCGGACAGATGAAGACGGTCGCGAGGTCATCCTCTCGATTTTCGGTCCCGGTGAGTTTTTTGGGGAAATGTCGCTTCTCGACGGCCTCGCGCGCTCGGCGAGTGTCGTTGCGCTTGCCAAGGCTGAGTTGTTCATGATTCACCGCCGCGATTTCTTGAAGTTGTTGAATGAACATCCCCAGGTAGCTATCTCTCTCCTTGGTGAGCTCACGACGCGTCTCCGCAAGGCGGACACGCAGATCAAGAGCCTCTCACTCAAAGATGCCTCGGGCCGTGTGGCAAACGTCATCCTCATGCTGGCAGATGACATCGGGGTCTTCCGGAAAGGGAAGGTCGAAATCGATGAGTTGCCGCTGCAGCAGGACATGGCAAATATGGCCGGGACCTCTCGCGAGACTGTCTCTCGTATGCTGCATCAATTTATTCGGGAGGGGCACTTGCAGCTGGAGGGGAATAAGTTGACGATCAACGACTACGAAGAGTTTCGCAAGCAGTATCTCTGACAGCACCGTCGCCCCTTCTCTTGTTATGGGGGACCCCTCCGCTCCGGGTTGGTCTGTGTTCGGGCGCTTCCTCTGGAACTCTCATATGTTAAACCTACAACCTAAGAATACATGTCGCAGAAGGTGGAGTCTGGGAACAAGGGCGATGTTCCTTCGTCGTCCCTTTCCTCAGCAGGCCGCGCAGATCTGCACACGCATACGACGCACTCGGACGGTGCTCTAGTACCATATGATCTGATACAACGAGCTCATAGCGCAGGACTCGATGTTCTCTCCATAACCGACCATGACAACGTCGGTGCTCTCGATGAAGGTATCGAATGGGGAAAGAGTCTGGGCATGGAAGTGATCACCGGACTTGAGCTGAGCGTTTCTCTTGGTGAGAAAGATGTGCATGTTCTTGCGTATTTCATCGATCGCCGGAATCAGGATCTTCTGGATTATCTGACCTTCTTCCGCCGAGAGCGATTGAAACGCGCTGAACGAATTGTCCAGAAGCTGAACAACCTCAATATTCCGCTGAAATTGGAAGACGTGTTGGAGCAAGCAGGAGTTGGGTCGGTGGGCCGGCCTCATGTCGCAAATGCCCTCGTCGATAAAGGGTTTATCGGAGCCTACTACGAAGCCTTCGAGAAGTACATCGGCAACGGTGGGCCCGCGTTCGAGAAAAAATACCAACTCAGTCCAGCTGACGCGTTTAAGTTGATCACGAAAGCGGGGGGACTGTCCTTCCTTGCTCACCCGGGTAAGCACATCAGCGAATTGGATCTCTCGCAATTGATCAAGAATGGGCTCGATGGGATAGAGGTAGTCCATCCCGCTCATGACGACAAGCTGCGGGCATACTACCGTGGATTGGTCAATCAGTATTTCTTGCTCGAGAGTGGCGGTTCCGACTTCCACGGCGGCAAGAAGAATGACGATCACACGCTGGGTGCATTCACGGTCCCCATGCACATTGTTGAAACGATGCGGAGCAGGCTTTTCTCGTGAACACCGTGCGGACGAAGCAGGGTTTGACCAGAGGTAGTACGGTCGGCCAAGGGTCGCTGTTTGAAATTGTGGTGGGCCGCTTTCACGAGGAGAGTACCACGCGTTTGCTAGATGGCGCTGAGCGATGTCCGAACCGCCTCGGCGTCCAAAGGGAGGATGTTGTGTTGGCGTGTCTGGTGTTGATTCTGATCCCCGTGATGCTCGTGGGACAGCAGAACCAGCTCGATTTGGGGCGTTGGCGAAACTTCACCGATATGAAAACCGTGCGTGCGATTGCAGCGACAACGGATTCTCTCTGGGTCGCAACTTCAGGCGGTCTCTTCCTCTTCAATCCTTCCTCGAACGCTTTTGCCAAGTTCACGAACTCCGAAGGTCTCAGCTCCAACGATCTCACCGCCGTCACCATTGATGGGACCGGACGGGTGTGGGTTGGATCGTCGGACGGATTCATCAATTCCTACACTCCTACGACTGGCGAATGGGTGGCGATCACAGCCATCGAGGAATCTGACCGAGTCCAAAAAGGCATTCGCTCGATCCTGGCCAGGGGCGATTCACTGTTCATCGCGACAGATTTCGGAATCACCGTCCTTCAAATCTCGCGAAGAGAATTCAAGGACACGTACGCCAACCTCGGTTTTGCGACGCAGGCCGGAGTCAACAATGTGAAGATTTTCAAGAATCGAATCTGGGCCGCGACAGACCTTGGTGTTTCCTCTGCTTCGCTTGACGCACCCAACCTTTCTGCTCCCACATCCTGGACGGCGTACGGGACGGCAGACGGACTTCCTTCCAGCATCTGCACTGTCGTCACAAGTATTCATGATACGATCGTCGCCGGAACATCGAACGGACTCGCCATCTTCACCGGCAATCAATTCCTTCCCGTTCCGGCATTCAGCGGAAAAGCCGTTACTGACCTGCTGGCTCGCGCAAACGACGTTGTTGTGCTCACAAATGAAGGCGGAAGTTTCAAGCTTACTGCCTATGCAGGCATCGGTTCACCGTCTGTGGCAATTGCTACGAATACCGGGTTGCAAGGGAACGCTCTCGCAGGACAGCCGCTGACAACAAATGTATGGGTTGGAACCGCATCCAGTGGTATCGCCCGGTGGACCGGCGCCTGGGAGTACACAGTTCCGAATTGCCCGCGCTCCAGTCTGTTCAGCAGCGTGGTTGTCGATGACCGCGGCATCCTATGGGCTGCATCCGGCATCAGCGGGCGCGGTCAGGGTTTCTATCGTTTTGATCTCTCTGCTCCGGACAACGCTCGTTGGAAAGGCTATACAATGGCAACGGATCCGCTCATGAACAGCGACGATTATTACAAGGTCTCGCTCGGTGCCAACGGGTCCATCTGGGTCAGTTCGTGGGGATGGGGAGCGGTTGAGGTTGTCAACGACAGCATACGCCGTCACCTCGATCAATCCTCCACGCCTGCTCTCGCGGGGGCGGTGCCGCAGAATCCAAGCTTTGTCGTGGTAGGAGGAGTTGGCGTCGATTCCCAGGGAGATACCTGGATTGTAGATCGGAGTGCGATCAACGGCAATCATATTGTCCAGTTGAAGAGCAACAACTCCGTTGTCTATCGCACATCACCTTCTTCAGACGGCAAGTTGACCAACATCCTTATCGATCACAACGATACGAAGTGGTTCGCGAACTCTGAGCCCACTGACAAACCGCCGGACGGACTCTTCTACTTCAACGAAGACTCGACTGTCAACGGTACCCGTTCGTCAGGGGGTTGGGGGCAATTGACGACCTCAGACGGACTTCCGAGCAGCATTGTCCTCTCGCTCGCGCTGGATCTGAACGGAGAGGTCTGTATCGGAACAGACCTTGGGATGGTTATCGTCAACGATCCTCTCAATCCGAAGGGGAGCATTGTTCCTCGCACCCCGCTCCGAGGCCAGTCAATTCAAGCTATTGCGGTTGATGCTGTCAATAACAAGTGGGTGGGTACGAAAGAGGGGGTTATCGTCGTCAATTCGGATGCCACCGCGGTCCTGGGACAGTATACTGTTCTGTCGACGAACGGCAAGCTTGTCGATGATGATATCCGATCGATCGCGTATGATCAGAAACGGGGAATCATGTATTTCGGTACCATTAAAGGACTTTCGAGCCTCGAGGTCGCTGCAGTGCAAACGCTCAGGTCGATTACGACACTCGACGTGGGTCCAAACCCTTATCTTGTTCCTTCCACGACGCGCCTGACCATTCGAAACCTGTCAGCCGATGCTTCCATCAAGATCATTATGACAAGCGGGGCTCTGGTGTCGCAATTCAAAGCGCAAGGAGGTGGACGGGCATTCTGGGATGGGCGTGATTCGGAGGGGAATGTGGTCCCCAGCGGCATTTATTTCGTTGTTGCGTTCTCAGATAACGGAAACCAAACAGGCACCGCAAAGATTGCGGTTGTGAGGAGGTGATTAAACGGAAGAAGCGAGTGGATTTGCAGCACTCCCCAGCGTCCCGCGGAACGTCGAAACGCAGAAGCCCGCAGGTAGGAAGGACGTAGAGGGAGGGAAACAGAATTCGGAATGTGGGATTGACCGTCACGCGATGAAGTCCGAATGGCGAACGTAGGAAGCTCGTACTTCGCGTTTCGAACTTGAGACTGTACATAGTATACTCTAACTGCAGTTCTTTTGAAGGGAGGTAGTACGACCTTGGAAAACACGTATAAAGACGAAATCTTCACGAAACGGGTGCGGGCCGGTAAACGCACGTATTTCTTTGATGTGAAGTCCACCAAATCTGAGAAGGATTTCTACATCACCATTACCGAAAGCAAGCGCGTTGGAGAAGAGGAATACGAGAAGCACAAAATTTTCCTCTACAAGGAAGATTTCGAAAAATTCAGTGACGCATTGGATGAAACAGTCGATTACGTCCAAGGTAAGCTGCTTGTGCATGCCGAACCGGGAAATGGGGAGATGGCAGCGGAAAAGCAGGCATAATTGGTACCTTTTCATTTTGACGTACAAGAAAGCCCGAGCGCGCACCGTGTGAGGGCTTTTTTGTTTGTCATTTGTGCCTGATGGGAGCGTTCCCAGTTTTTGCTTGACTATGGAGCGCGTTCTGGTTATATTTTTACCGCTTTTTTGCAGAAAACGGTCCAAATCCTTCGAAAAATTGACGATTTTCAGAATCTGGCCATTTTGTTCTTTTGACAATCGATGCCGGAGACTGGGGGGGAAGCGGTGAGCGTACTCAGAATCAACATCTCCAAACTCCCGGAAGGAGCTCACGAACGGTCTCTTCAGGTAACACCTGAAGAAATCGGCCTGGATTCCCGGTTCACGAAAGAAGTGCTCGTTGAATCCACGCTTGAAAAGACAAGTCGCCAGCTGTACGTTCGGACGGAGTTCAAAACAGGGGGTGTGTTTACGTGCGATCGCTGCCTTGAGGAGTTCGAACGTGAGATTTCGTCGGGATTTGGGATCGTGTACGTGACGGATTCTGATGGTGCGCCGAGCGACAGTGAAGAAGTTCAGGTCATAACACCTGACACGAACATCATCGATCTGGGGGAGGACGTGAGGCAGTATGCCGTGCTTGCGCTCCCGCCAAAGATGCTCTGCCGTGATGATTGTGCCGGTTTGTGCCCTCGATGCGGTGCAAATCTGAACCGGGCCAAGTGTGATTGCGGGAAAGACGAGATCGACTCCCGGTGGTCCGGGCTCGAGAAACTAAAGAACTAGAAAATACACGTCTCTTCTTAGGTAGAGGTACGATTAATGCCAAATCCAAAACGACGCCACTCAAAGACACGCGGGCGCAAACGCCGCACGCACTACAAGGCAACGGTCCCCGCGACAGCGGAATGCCCCAACTGCCACGAGCAGAAATTGCAGCACAGGGCCTGCCCGAATTGCGGCTATTACGACGGTCGCTCGATCATCATACCGAAAGAATCCTGAGCTGCTCGAGAAAAGCTGATCATCCCGCTTCGTCATCGACGAGGCGGGATTTTGCCTCTGTAGGAGGCAGTCTGCAAGAGATCAGTACCGAGACCCAGAAGCACTGAATCTGTTCACTGCACAAAGAGCACGAATCCGTTGGCTCAACGACCAAGAATTGTACTGGATGCAATGGGGGGAGATTTCGCGCCCGCGCATGAAGTTGCCGGCGCGCTTGAAGCACTCCGCCAGCGCAAGAACGAGTTTGAGGTCATCTTCGTCGGCAGGGAAAAGGAGATTCTCGCTGAGATCCAGCGACACAACGCTGAGGGGCTTGCCTATTCGGTCGTTAATGCTGATGAAGTCATCACGATGAATGACCCACCGACCGCGGCTCTGAAGCAGAAAAAAAACTCTTCGCTCGCCGTCGGCATGCAGCTGCACAAAGAGGGGAAGGCTGAGGCCTTCGCAAGCGTTGGCAATACGGGTGCGGTTCTTTCAGCCTCGACCCTGATCCTGGGTCGGGTCAAGGGTGTCAGCCGGCCTACCATCGCAGCGTTCTTTCCGTCCGAAACCGGTGTCTGCCTCGTGGTCGATGCCGGAACAAACGTCGACTGCCGGGCCCAGCACCTGTATGAATTTGGAGTGATGGGAAGCATCTACGTAAGCCGGGTCTTCAAGTACGACAGCCCAAAAGTGGGGTTGTTGAATGTTGGCGAGGAGAAGTCAAAAGGGACTGAGGTTGTCCAGGAAGCATACGGACTTCTCGAAAGGAGCAATCTGAATTTCATCGGCAATGTCGAGGGGAGAGACATCCTCAAAGGAAAAGCGCAGGTGGTCGTCTGCGATGGGTTTGTGGGGAATGTTGTGCTCAAGTTTGGAGAGAGTGTGCCGGGATTTCTGAAGAGCAAGCTGAAACAGTACGCATCGGGGAATCTGATTCGGACGCTGCTCATCGGAGCGGCCCGCGGTTCGTTGCGTGCGTCGCTTCGCGATATGGACTATGAAGAGTTTGGAGGTATCCCGGTCCTCGGCGTCAACGGCGTTTCGCTGATCGGCCACGGTAGTTCCAGTCCGAAGGCCATCAAAAACATGGTTATCAAGGCGGCGGAAGTTGCCCAGTCTCAACTGAATACATACATCGAAGAGGCGATGGCAACGGCTCTGAGGCCGGCGGCTGTTCATACACCTGCACAGTAAGGATTTGCATGGCAAAACGAAGAGCAACGATCACGGCTGTCGGTCACTACGCACCACCGAAGGTTCTGACCAACGCTGAGCTCGAGAAGATGGTGGATACAAATGATGAGTGGATTCGCACGCGGACAGGCATTTCCGAGCGGCGGATCCTCGAGCATGGGGCAACGTCTGATCTGGCTGCCAGTGCGATTCAGGACATGCTTACGCACCGGAAAATCGAAGCGACGGAGATTGACCTCATTATTGTCGCGACGGTAACACCGGACATGTTCTTCCCGTCAACAGCCTGTGTTATCCAGGACAAGATTGGAGCGAGCAACGCTTGGGGGTTCGATCTCTCGGGGGCCTGCTCGGGTTTCCTCTTTGCGCTTGTCACCGGGGCTCAGTTCATCGAAAATGGGGCAGCGTCGAAAGTGCTCGTGGTCGGCGCTGACAAAATGAGCAGTATCACAGACTACACTGATCGGAATAACTGCATTTTGTTCGGGGATGCAGGCGGCGCAGTGCTCCTCGAGCCTTCGGACGATCCGGAGTATGGATTGATCGACAGCCGCATGTATTGTGACGGGTCCGGCGGAGCCTTTCTCTATATGAAAGGGGGCGGAAGTCTGAATCCACCATCGCACGAGACTGTCGACAAGCGCATGCATTATATCTTCCAGGATGGCAAAGCGGTGTTCAAGGCTGCTGTGAAGGGGATGGCTGATGTGTCTGCGGAGATTATGCAGCGGAACAATCTCAAGGGAGACGATGTGGCGTGGCTGGTGCCTCACCAGGCGAATCTCCGCATCATTGACGCAACTGCCGACCGGATGGGACTGGACCATGAGAAGGTGATGATCAACATCGACCGGTACGGCAATACAACTGCCGCGACGATTCCGCTCTGTCTGTCGGAATGGTGGCTTAATGGGAAATTGAGGAAGGGACAGAATATTGTCCTTGCGAGCTTTGGCGCCGGGTATACGTGGGGTGCGGTGCTGATGAAGTGGTCAATCGAGAACCACCAATAATCAGTTCATCCTGATGAGCGCGACAGCATTCTTGTTTCCGGGTCAGGGTTCTCAGTATGTGGGGATGGGAAAAGATCTCTACGAGCAGAACACTCAGGCGAAAGCCCTGTTTGATCGGGCCGACGCGATACTCGGTTTTCCCTTGACGAAGATCTGCTTCGAAGGGCCTGAAGAAGAGCTCAAGCAGACAAAGAATACGCAGCCGGCAATTTTTCTTCATAGCATGGTTGTCGCCCGGGTATATCGCGGTACACAAGGCACGATGGCCGCCGGTCATTCTCTCGGCGAATACTCGGCCCTCGTGTACGCCGGAGCGTTGACATTTGAAGATGCCTTGCGGCTCGTGAGGCTTCGCGGTGAGTTGATGCAGCAAGCTGGAGTAGAGCAGCCGGGCACAATGGCTGCTGTCGTTGGTTTGGACCCGAGTGTTGTCGGCGAAGTTTGCTGCTCGGCGTGGGAGGCAGGAATTGTTCAGGCGGCTAATTTCAATTCTCCCGGACAAATCGTGATCTCCGGATCGGTGTCGGGAGTGCGCAAGGCCATGGAGCTGGCGAAGGGACGCGGCGCAAAATTGGTGAAGGAACTCCCGGTCAGCGGTGCCTTCCATTCACCACTTATGGAATCTGCGAAGAGCGGACTTCAATCAGCCCTTGAAAAGACGGACATCCGCGATGCATCTATCCCGGTGTACGCAAACGTCACGGCGAAACCCGTTCAGCAGGCAAACGAAATCCGACGCCTGCTCAATGAGCAGCTGACCAGCCCGGTGCGCTGGGAAGAAACGATCAGGAACATGGCCGCGGACGGGGCATCGGAATTTGTGGAAATCGGCCCGGGCAAGGTTTTGCAGAGTCTCGTCAAACGTATTCGGAACGACGTCCAAACACGAGGCATTGACAGAATCGCAGATATGACCAATTAGGGTATCCAAGGGGTGAATGGGTCCATTAAAGACAGGGTATCGGTAGTCGCATGGGTTGGTTGACGGAAAGAAAAGCACTTGTCACGGGTGCCTCGCGGGGAATAGGCAAAGCAATCGCCCTCCTGATGGCTGATGAAGGTGCGGATATTGCCTTCACCTACATGAGCGCGTCTGCTGCTGCCGATGAGACCGTGAAAGCCATCCAGGCAAAGGGAGTGAGAGCAAGAGCATTTCAGGCAGATGCGAAGGATCTCCGGTCCACCGAACAAGTGGTGGCTGCTGTGATCAAGGAGTTCGGGCGGATAGACATTCTCGTGAACAACGCCGGGATCACTCGAGATCGGTTGTTGATACGAATGAGCGAACAAGATTGGGACGAGGTGATCGACACCAATCTGAAGAGTGCATTCAATTTTTGCAAGGTGGTGTCGCGGCATATGGTCTCGCAGCGTCGCGGGAAGATCGTAAATGTGGCTTCCATTTCCGGCGTCGTCGGCAATCCTGGCCAAACGAACTACTCGGCCGCGAAATCGGGCATGATTGGGCTAACAAAGACCATTGCGAAAGAGTATGCGTCACGCAACATCCAGGTTAATGCTATCGCACCCGGATTCGTGGCGACGGAGATGGTGGAACAAGTGGACCCAACCCAGGCAAGCGAGCTTTCGAAGTTATTTCCAATCAAGCTCATGGCACAGCCGGAGGAGATTGCGGAACTTGTTCTGTTCTTCGCTTCGTCCGCATCGGACTACATGACGGGGCAAGTACTGCCGGGAATATATGACTGATGGCGGAGCACAGCACAAACAGGAAAGCGAAATGAATCATGGGCACGCTAGAAAATAAGATAGTGTTGGTGACGGGTGGTGCGCGAGGAATTGGGAGAGCTATTTCGCTCGCGTTCGCTTCGGAAGGTGCACACGTTGCGTTTTCGGACATAGAGTTGGGAAACGCAGCAGATGAAGCGTTGGCACTCATCCGTGCGAAAGGTGTAAGAGCACTCGCTCTCCAGTCCGACGTCCGGGATTTTGCCGCAACGCAGGTTGTCGTAGATGAGGTCAAAAAGGAATTCCAGCGAATCGACATTTTGGTGAACAATGCCGGCATAACAAGAGACAACCTGCTGATGCGGATGACGGAAGAGGATTGGGATCTCGTGCTTGACACCAACCTCAAAGGAACGTTCAACTACTGCCGGGCAGTTTCGAAGCATATGATCAGCCAGCGTGAGGGAAAAATCATCAACATTTCTTCCGTCGTTGGCTTGATTGGAAACCCAGGTCAGGTGAACTATTCCGCCTCCAAGGCAGGAATGATTGGACTCACGAAAACACTTGCAAAAGAGCTAGCTTCTCGCAACATTCAGGTCAATGCTGTCGCCCCAGGATTCGTCGAGACCAGCATGACAGAAAAACTCACACCGCAGCAACGGCAAGCGCTGCTCGTCATGATACCGATGAAGAGAACTGCTCAGCCCGAGGAGATTGCTGGTGTCGTCGTTTTTCTTGCCTCACCAGCCGCGAGGTACATCACAGGCCAGGTCCTGTGTGTTGATGGAGGACTTGTTATTTAAAACGCTTCAAACGACCATAAATACTATCATACCATAGAAAGGAGTACCCCCATGGCAGATATCGAGAAAAAGGTAAAAGAAATCATTGTCTCCAAGCTCGGCGTTGACGAAGCCCAAATTACTCTCGAGGCTTCCTTTACGAACGATCTCGGAGCGGATTCTCTCGATACGGTTGAACTTGTTATGGAATTTGAGAAGGCGTTCAATGTTCAGATTCCGGACGAAGATGCTGAGAAAATTTCCACGGTTGGTGACGCGGTAAGCTATCTCAAGTCCAAGGTATCATAGTTTTCTAAGTCTCAGTAGTGCTCCCAAGGGGGCGGGGTCAGGTTCTCGCAACCTGGTGAGCAGGCTGTCCTGCGCTCCTCCGAAACGAAGGTAGACAACCATGGCGTTTACAGGTCCAAAGCGAAGAGTCGTCGTCACCGGTATGGGGGCGATCACACCTCTCGGTCTTACTGTCGAAGAATTCTGGAAGAACCTTCTGGCAGGCAAAAGTGGTGCGGCTCCGATCACATACTTTGACGCGTCTGACTATGACACGAAGTTCGCATGTGAAGTGAAAGGTTTCGATCCGATGAAGCATATGGATCGCAAGCTCGCGCAACGGACAGACCTGTTTACGCAATTTGCTTTGACTGCTGCGGAAGCGGCAATCAACGATTCGGGATTGAAGCTCGATACTGAAGATAAGGAACGGATCGGAGTGGTTGTCGGCTCGGGCATCGGAGGCATGTGGACCTACCACAAGCAGATGGAAACGTTGTGGGAATCCAAGGGACCGCACCGCATCAGCCCGTTCTTTATTCCGATGATGATTTCCGACATCGCCCCGGGCCGGATTTCGATGCGCTATGGACTGAAAGGTCCAAACTACGCGACGACCTCGGCATGCGCAACTTCCTCCCACGCGATTGGCGACGCGTTTATCCTCATCCAGCGGGGAGACGCGGATGTCATGGTGACAGGTGGAGCAGAAGGTGCCATATGTCCCATGGGGATTGGCGGTTTCAATGCCATGAGAGCTCTTTCGGTACGCAACGACGCACCCGAGAAGGCCAGCCGTCCATTCGACGCGAATCGCGACGGTTTCGTGATGGGTGAGGGGTCGGGCATTGTGGTTCTGGAGGAACTCGGTCGAGCGGTGCGCCGCGGGGCAAGAATTTATGCAGAAGTGGGAGGTATCGGGTTCACTGCAGACGCGCATCATATCACGGAACCTGCTCCCGGCGGCGAAGGGGCGGTTCGATCGATGCGACAGGCGATTCGCGATGCCGGCGTGAGCCCGGACGAAGTTGACTACATCAACACGCATGGCACGTCGACACCAGTCGGCGATAAGAATGAAACAGCAGCAATCAAGACGGTCTTCGGTGATCGTGCGCGCTCGATGGCTGTGAACTCGACCAAGTCGATGATCGGGCACCTCCTCGGTGCTGCCGGAGCTGTGGAAGCCATTGCGACAATCATGTCTATTTGCGAAAGTAAAGTCCATCCGACAATCAACTACGAGACCCCCGACCCCGAATGTGACCTGAACTACATCCCGAATACATCACGGGACTGGTCTGTCAACGTCGCGATCAGCAACACGTTCGGGTTTGGCGGTCACAACGCTTCGATTCTCTTCAAGAAATACCAGGCATAGCGTCGTGAGGTGGCGGATGGGTTGGAGTCGTGTGTGTTCAAGGCACTCGGAAATCTGTTTCGCTGGTTCCTTCCTCGTGGAAGCCGTACCTCTCGCCCCGGACCGAACGCAGAGACGCTAGCCTCGGCATTCAGAGAGAGAAAGTTCGACTCCGCACGTTTTGAACGGCTCATCGGGTATCGCCCGAAGAACTGGGCATTGTTCTATGAATCCCTCCTCCATCGCTCCTTTCTGCAATACCTCGGGCCACAGGTACAGTCGAACGAACGGCTGGAATTCCTCGGAGACGCCATACTGAATTCCCTCGTGGCAGAATACCTCTACCGCCAGTATCCTTCCATGGAAGAGGGAGACCTCACCAAAATTCGATCTCGTCTCGTCAACCGGAAGGCTCTTGCCCTTCGCGCGAAGGAACTTCGCCTCTCCGACTATCTGCTGCTCAGCTCCAGTGCGCTTCAATCAGTTGACAGCGGCTCCGATTCGATCCTCGCCGACGCATTTGAGGCTGTCATCGGCGCGATCTATATTGATGGTGGATTGACCGCCGCACAATCTTTTGTGACACGCGCGCTCCTCTCCCATACGGGGATCTTACACTCAGCTCTCACAGACGACAATTACAAGAGTGCACTTCTGGAGTATTCCCAGGCGCGTTCGCTGGGCGTTCCGCGCTATATAGTTGTGAAAGAAGATGGACCCGACCACGACCGTCGGTTTACCGTAGAAGTTTTTCTGGGAGCGGAAAGCCTCGGCATCGGGATCGGCCGGAGCAAGAAGGACGCCGAACAGGCCGCCGCTGCCCAAGCATTGGAACGTATCAACAACAACCAAACTGCAACGACTGAAACCCAACAATGAAAACAAAACTCTTTGAAGATAATGGCTTCGCCTCACGTCATATCGGACCACGCGAGCATGACGTCGAATCCATGCTCCAGGCCATCGGAACCGGTTCCCTCGATCAGCTGATCGATGAGACGATCCCCGGCGCAATACGGCTTCGGTCCGAACTCAATCTTTCAGCTCCGGTCAGTGAATACGCTTTTCTTGAGAACCTTCGCTCCGTTGCCCGCAACAACAAAGTCCTGAAGTCTTATCTGGGACAGGGCTACTACGGTTGCATCACGCCGACAGTCATTCAGCGCAACGTCTTCGAGAATCCCGGATGGTATACGCAGTACACTCCTTACCAGCCCGAAATCTCGCAGGGACGGCTGGAAGCGCTGTTAAACTTCCAGACGATGGTCATGGACATGACGGGTATGGAGGTGGCGAATGCTTCGTTGCTCGATGAGGGAACGGCCGCTGCGGAAGCAATGTCCATGCTGCACGGTATCGTTAACAAGAAAACAAATGGATCTCCCGCAGACAAATTTTTCGTGTCGGACACCTGTCTTGCACAAACGCTTGCCGTCATCAGGACACGAGCCTCTGCCGTTGGTATTGAAGTGGTTGTCGGGGACCACCGGAACGCGAAGCTTGATGCATCGTTCTTCGCAGCCATCGTTCAGTACCCTGCCCACGATGGAGCCGTGAATGACTACCGGGAATTCATCCAGGCAGCGCACGCCTCGGGCTCGCTTGTGATCGTTGCCTCCGATCTGATGAGCCTCGCTTTGCTGACGCCGCCGGGAGAATTTGGCGCTGATGTGGTGATTGGGAACTCCCAGCGGTTTGGTGTTCCGATGGGCTACGGGGGTCCACATGCCGGATTCTTCGCGACAAAAAGCGAGTATATCCGGAATCTGCCCGGAAGAATCATTGGGGTCTCAATCGATGCGCAGAACAACAGAGCGTATCGTATGACCCTGCAGACACGTGAGCAACACATCCGAAGGGAAAAGGCAACGTCGAACATTTGTACTGCTCAGGCGCTGCTCGCGATCATGGCAGGGATGTATGCGATCTATCACGGACCCAAAGGAATCCGGAGAATTGCGACGAGGATCAGGGCGTACGCCGAGGTCCTCGAGCAAGAACTTCGATCTCTCGGAATCGCTCAGCTCAATGAAGAGTATTTTGACACACTGAAACTCGTCGCACCGGATGGCGCGACTGCAAGAAAGGTTCATCAGGAAGCGGTGAAGGCCGGTTACAATTTCCGCGCGTTGGACGAGATGCACATTGGGATCTCAGTCGATGAAACAACGAGTGAGAAAGATGTTGAAGCAGTCCTTGAGATTTTTGCGCGAGCCAAAGGAGTCAGCCTCCAGAAGCTGAATGTGAAGGAAAAGTACGCCTCCATGGTACTGGATCTTGCGCCGGTATTTGAACGAACCAGTTCCTACCTGCAGCATCCGGTCTTCAACAGCTATCATTCCGAAACCGAGATGATGCGGTACATCAAAGGGCTCGAAAATCGGGATCTCTCGCTCGCGTATTCAATGATCCCGCTTGGATCGTGCACGATGAAATTAAACGCTGCGACGGAGCTTATGCCGGTCAGCTGGCCCGAGTTCGCCCATCTGCATCCGTTTGCTCCCATCGACCAGGCGGCGGGGTATCAACAAATTTTCTCTGAGCTGGAGAAGGATCTGTGCACGATGACGGGTTTTGCAGCTGCCTCGCTCCAGCCCAATTCAGGAGCGCAGGGGGAATTCACGGGCTTGATGGTGATCAGGGCGTATCATCAGGATCGCGGCCACGGACATCGGAATGTCGCTCTTATCCCATCATCGGCGCACGGTACAAATCCGGCGAGCGCGGTGATGGCAGGATATAAGGTAGTTATTGTCAACTGTGACGCCCAGGGGAATATTGACCTCGGCGACCTGCGCGCGAAGGCGAGCGCGAACAAAGATTCCCTTGCAGCGCTGCTTGTGACGTACCCATCGACGCACGGTGTTTTCGAAGAGGAGATCAAACAGATTTGCGCCATTATTCATGAGTATGGCGGCCAAGTCTATATGGACGGCGCCAACCTCAACGCGCAGGTTGGACTCACGAGCCCGGGCATCATCGGGGCGGATGTCTGCCATATCAATCTACACAAGACTTTCGGGATACCTCACGGCGGCGGTGGACCGGGAATGGGACCCATCTGCGTGGCGAAGCATCTTGCACCATTCCTGCCAGGCCATCCGGTGGTGAAGGTGGGTGGCTCCAAGGCGATCCACGCGGTTGCCGCGGCCCCCTGGGGAAGCCCCAGCATTCTGCTGATTTCGTATGCTTACATCAAAATGCTCGGGCCGAAAGGAGTCACAGCGGCCACGAAGTTCGCGATTCTCAACGCGAACTACCTAAAGGCGCGGCTCGAAAAGCACTTTCCCGTTCTGTATCAGGGGAAGAACGGCCGGGTGGGGCATGAGTTCATTCTGAACATGAAGCATTTCAAAGAAGAGGCAGGGATCGAGGTTGAGGATATCGCCAAGAGACTGATGGACTATGGGTTCCATGCTCCGACTGTTGCGTTTCCTGTGCACGATACCATGATGATCGAGCCGACAGAGAGCGAGTCGAAGGCAGAGCTCGATCGTTTCGCTGACGCGTTGATCTCGATTAAAAAAGAGATCCAGGAAGTTGTCGATGGGAACGCTGATCGATCTGACAACGTTTTGAAGAATGCACCGCATACTGCGGCCTCCGTCGTTGCCGATCAATGGGCGCATCCGTACCCGAGGACGAAGGCTGCGTTCCCGCTTCCGTATCTGGTCGGACGGAAATTCTGGCCGGCAGTCGGGCGCATTAACAACACCTATGGGGACCGCAATATCGTCTGTTCATGTCCACCAATTGAAGAGTATGCTGAAACAGTTGCATAGCGTGTGAGAAGGGTCGGAATGCCGCTTGAAGATGACGGGATGATTGAGCAGATCCTCCGCAAAGCGAAAACCATTGCAGTGGTCGGTGCATCGCCGAAACCGTGGCGTGACAGCGGGAGCATCGCACAGTTTCTCGCGGGGAGGGGATATACCGTGCTGCCGGTGAATCCTGCATACGGCGACGTCCTCGGAATGAAATGCTACCCCAACCTTGCTTCGATTGATGCAAAGATTGATATCGTTGATATCTTTCGCAGGCCGGAGGAAGTCCTTCCCATTATCGACGAGGCGATCGAGATTGGCGCGTCGACAGTTTGGATGCAGCTGGAAGTGGTGAACACAGAGGCGGCGAAACGGGCGGAGGAGGCGGGCTTGAATGTTATCATGGACAGATGCATTGCCGTGGAACATCGACGGTTAATCAGGTGAACTGAACGTCTCGATGAAAAACCCTTCCAAAACGACTGGAGGGGTTTTTCGCGTTCGTGCTTGAAGAACGGAGATACCCGTATCGTCTGGATGAAGAGCATATCGAACAGCACTGGACGACTCCTGATGGCGTTGTTGCCGGGCATCCTTGTTTGTCCCGGTCTGTCAGCACAGAGATCGGCGGACTCCGTCATCGTGTCGAAGATCGTTATTGTGGGAAATGAGAGCACCAAGGAGCATGTGATCCTCCGGGAGATGATTCTTAAGGTGGGTGCACCGCTTGATACACTGGCTCTGGAACGCGACAGGAAGCAAATCTACAGCCTCCAGCTTTTCAACAAGGTTGATATCGATTATACCATCCAAGGAAATGAAGCCACGGTGTTCGTTCGGGTCTCCGAGCGCTGGTTTATTTTCCCGATTCCGATTGTCGGATTCAAGTACCGGGATATCACGAAGATGTTCTACGGTGTTTCCCTCATTCATCAAAACTTCCGCGGTCGCAATGAAAAGATCATGGGTTCTGCGGTCTTTGGGTATGATGGCTGGTTCGATCTCGCGTATCAGAACCCGAAACTGACTGGTGATGACGACATCTTCCTTCGCGGCGATGCTGGATACCATCACGTGAGGAACCAGAATACTTCGCAAGGTGAGTATGATCAGAAAGTATCAACTGGGAGCCTGATGCTCGGCAAACGGTATGGTCTCTATCTGACACAGCTTGGTTCCGTTCGGTACGACCTGTGGGATATTTCAGATCCCCGGCAGGGGCGGACAGTCTCTTCCACGGGACGAGACCGATTCATCACGGTCGGGTACACGATGCAGTTCGACAGGCGGGATATTCGCGAGTATGCCACTGCAGGCGAATATGCTGCAATTACGCTCGCGAAGTACGGACTTGGAGAGTCTGATGTGAACCTCTTCCGGTACGGGATTGACCTTCGCGATTATGAGCCATTGGGGGGTACTATTTCTCTGTGTGGGCGTTTGTTTGGAAGTTTTCTGAGCGGTGGTGTGTCTCCAACATATCTTCATGCATACTATGGATATTTTGATCGCATCCGGGGGTACTATGCTACGGTGCTCGAGGGAGAGGACATTGTGGGAGGCAGCCTCGAACTGCGTGTGCCTCTTCTGAAGCCGCGGTACATAACAATTTCGCTCCCATATCTCCCCCCCGAATTCAGTGTTTGGAGGTATGGATTGTACGCCGGCGTGTTTGCAGATGGTGGAACAACATGGTTTCGCACAGATCAAGTGTTTAATAATCCCTGGTACGCAGGATACGGAGCCGGGCTTCATTTCTTGCTCCCATATAGTCTGGTCGTACGTACGGAATACGCACTCAATCAACATGGAAGGAGCCAGTTCGTGCTTGGTATTGGCGCCTCATTCTGACCTATGGATTACTTTTTTGTAGATCCCAAAGATGTTCATGGCCGTGTTGCACTCGTCCGCGGAGATGAGTTCAAGCACCTTTCCCGCGTGTTGCGAAAGAAGGAAGGGGAACATGTCGTTTTAGTCGATGGCGAGGACCACGCATTTGAGGCGGTCATTCACTCTGTTGATGCGTCGCACGCGGAGTGTGAAATCCTCGATGTCAAACACCGGGTCAATGAGCCGAAGATCGATGTGACGCTGGCAGTCTCTCTTCTCCGCAACCCGGCCCGGTTCGATTTTCTCATCGAGAAGGTCACCGAGCTTGGCGTTCGAACGATCGTGCCTCTGTTGTGCGAACGGACAATTCCCCGGAGCGAGAAGCATGCGCGCTTTGAGAAAATTGCCTTGTCCGCGATGAAACAGTGTGGACGATCGTACCTGCCGAAAATATATCCTTCGACGTCTCTCGCATCACTCCTCGATCATGCGGATAAATACGGATTGCGGCTCATCCCGCACGAAAAAACCGAGCAGTCACATTTTATAGGCTCGGTTCTGCAGCATCATTCACAGGTTAGTTCAGCCCTGATTGTCGTAGGTCCGGAAGGCGGGTTCAGCGAGGAGGAGATGGGATTAGCAAGCGAGAAGGGGTTTGTTCCCATTTCGCTGGGACCGCGAAGACTTCGCGCAGAAACGGCAGCTATATCAGCGGTGAGCTGGGTGGTGGGTAGTTGGTAGCGTGTTCCTTGGGAGAGATCAACAACCTGTCGCGCGAATTCTTCAGTTCCCGCCAATCGATTGGTCTACAGCTGCAAGCACCTCACGCGTCACGTTCTCCACGTTTTGCAGGATACCTCTGTATTGCTGAGAAATCTGTTGGACAAAGTCCGCATCGTTCAAGCTGCCCAGGTTGATTCGCACATTCAGTGCGGCTCCCGCGCAGCCGGCTCGAAGCATCAAAGCTGCCACGCCGGCATCTGAGGCGGAGTTCTTGTTTCCCTTCTTTGCTACGGTGAGAGCAGGCATCATGGCCTTGTCGCACATCTTCATAACCTGTAACGGAATCAGCGTCGCTGACTTCGTCGCTTCCTGAATTGCTGCTGACCGTGCCGTCTGCTCCTGGTCTGTTCCTTTGGGGAGACCGAACGCCGCCATCACAGTATTGAATGCCTCGGTGTCCTTGTCGATCAGAAGAGCGAGTTCCTTCCTGAGCTGTTCCGTCTGCTGAAGCACATGCGTCATTTCATCCTGGACATCAGCATATTTCTTCTTGCCGATAGTCAGGTTGCAGACCATCGAAGCGAGTGCTGCACCGGTTGCTCCCGCAAGCGCTGCAACACTTCCTCCGCCGGGGGCCGGTGAATTGGATGCAAGTTCATCGAGGAATTGTGTCACGGTTCTTTCAGTCAGCATGTATTCTCCTGTCGACAAATCTAGACTCCTGCAGAGGAAGTATTAGATCATATATTCGATAATCTTTTTCGTGGGGTCGAACGGCTCGAGCTGACTGAGGCCAAGTTCCTTCGTTGCAAGATCGACCAGCTCTTTGTCTGACAACCCCTTCTTATCCCCGTGGTTCTTGAGGAAATGCCGGCCCGCCATCAAGAGCGCGTTCATCGGCGTCAGTCCCACAATCTCACTTCCCGTCACGTCGGACCCTAGCGACAGTGCCTGTTTCTTCACTTCCTCAAACGCCACGTGCGGAGGCGTTGTTTCGTAGTCGACAAGGTTGATCGAAACCTGGGCAATGTGGAAGCGTTCAAGGAACACTCCCATGGCTTTGACTGCCTTGAGTGTACCCGGGACTTTGACGCTTTCTCCCTTCTCATTCTTCACGACTTTTCCGGCGGCGTTCTTGAGCGGCCTTCCGCTTTCACGAATTCGAAGAGCAATCTCCTGTGCAACGCTCGCGTCGGGAATGTTCAGGTTAACGTTATACGCAATCAAGAATTTTCTCGCGCCGGTCACCGTTGCGCCGGATTTGGCGTTGAACTCTGTGCTCCCATAGTCGGGTTTCCAGGCCGGGTCCTGGAGCTTCTTTTCCAGCCCCTCGTACTCACCTTTCCGGATTGTCGCGAGATTCCTCCGTTCGGGTGTCCTGGCGGCGAACTCATACAGATAAATCGGAATCTTGAGGTCAGCAGAGACTCTCTTGCCGTATTCATTCGCCAGGCTCACGCATTCATCCATTGTGACATTTGCCACGGGGACGAACGGAACCACATCGGCAGCCCCGATCCTCGGATGTTCTCCCTTGTGGCCTCGCATGTCAATCATGTTCGCAGCCGTTTTTGTAGCCTGGTACGCTGCTTCCACGACAGCATCCGGTTCACCCACGAACGTGACGACCGTCCGGTTGTAGTCTTTGTCGGGCTCGACGTTGAGAAGCTTCACGCGGTCAATCGCCCGGATACTCGCGGCAATCGCCTCAATGGTTTTTGTGTCGCGTCCTACACTGAAGTTTGGAACGCACTCAACGATGTGCTTCATGAGAATTCGAGAATTGTTCCGTTCTTGATGATTTTAGCAGCGAGGTTTGTTCCAAAATGATAGGCAAGATAACGATAGTTGGGGATATCGTAAAGGATAATGTCGGCGCGTTTTCCGATTTCAATACTGCCAGCCTGGTCGGAGATGCCCATAGCAGCTGCGCCGTTGAGCGTGGTAGCAGTGATTGCTTCCTCGGGGGTCATCGACATCTGTGTGCACGCGATGGTCATCATCAGCGGCATGGAAAAAGACATACAAGACCCCGGATTGAAATCGGAGGCAATCGCCACCGGGACACCCGCATCGATGAGCTTTCTCGCCGGAGCATAGGGATTTCGGAGGAAGAATGAGACGCCCGGGAGAAGGACGGCGACTGTGTTGCCCTGCCGGAGTCCTGCGATGGCCTCATCGGAAATATGCTCAAGATGATCAACGGACAGCGCCCCGAGCTCAGTGGCAAGCTGCGTCCCGCCGATCGAGTTGAATTCGTCCGAATGGAGTTTCAATCCCAAACCGTGGACTTTCGCTTGTTCCAAAATTCGCCGTGACTCATCAACGGAAAAGTATCCCACCTCACAGAATACATCACAAAACTGAGCCAGCTTCCGTTTGGCGATGTGCGGCATCATCCGATTGCACAGGAGGTCGATGTACTCGTTCCGGCGTTCCCTGAACTCGGGCGGAATGGCATGTGCACCGAGGAATGTCGAGCGGATGGTCATAAAATGTTCATCGGCGAGCTCAGTAATTGCCTCGAGCATCTTGATTTCCCCGTCCTCACTCAATGCGTATCCGGATTTGATTTCGACAGCTGTCGTCCCCTGCCTCATCATTGCGTCGAGGCGTTTGTTCCCCGCTTTCTTCAATTCCTTTTTCGTCGCCGTACGCGTTGCATTGACGCTGCTCAAGATGCCGCCCCCTTGAGCTGCGATTTCCTGATAAGATTTTCCCGCTGCTCGCAGAGCGAACTCATTCTCCCGGCTGCCGCCAAACACTGCATGAGTGTGCGAGTCCACAAAGCCCGGCAGCGCGACATACGAAGATCCATCAATGGTATCGGCATCGGGCTCCAGTGTATTGGTAAAATCGGAAGCGTTGCCAATCCAAGTGATGAGTCCGTTTTCAATGAGGATGGACGCGTTCTCCAGGACTCCGATGTCCTGCATCTCACGTCCTGCCTTGAACGGCTTTCCTCCGCTGCGAACTGTGACAAGTTGCCTGATGTCGCTTATCAAAAGCTGCATTGGTATTGTTATCCGGCTGTTGGTGGTTTTTGTGCCTCGATCCAGATGTACGCGCCCCGGGCAAGACGCAGACGCAGAATCAAATCATCGAACGATTTCAGGAATCGCGCCATCGGGTACCGAAGGGAAGAGAACATCCTGACTTTTGCGACTAGATAGAACCAGAATGGACAGAAAGTCCGTTTCTCACGAATGTCGAATTGACGCTCGATCTCGCTTGCTATGGAAGACTGTGAGATTTCCTCAAACGGAGAATCGTGGTGAAGCGCGCCTGACGGCGTGTTCTCGAGAGCTTTGCGCTTCTTCTGTTCCGAAGCAAGGAATGCTCCCAGCCGTTTCCGCAATCCCCATTTTACTTTGTAAGGCTGATACGTTGGGAGCAGGGCGTATAAGAATCCTGCAAGGAGCCTGCGAACCATTCCCATACCGACGTAATCAATAACGAGGAACCGGCCACCCGGGCGAAGCACGTGTTTGACCTCATCGCAGAGTCTGCTGAGCATCAGAATGTGGTGCAGGGAATCGTGTGCAACGACGCAATCGAATGCGCCGCGCGGAAGATTCATCGTATTCAAATCACCGGCAAGGAATGTCGGTGGCGTTTGAAGTTGGAGATCAGAAGCTTTCGCTGCTGCACGCCTGATCCGATCAGAACTCAGATCAATGGCGGTGACCTGCATGCCCCGCGATGCAAGCTCAAGTGTCAAATTCCCCTCGCCGCATCCCAATTCTAGAATCCGCGGCCCGGAGGCGACGGCGGTGTCGACCATGCGCCGGTATTCTTTCCCGAAAAAAATCTCAAAAAGCTGCGCATCGTGCCAGATTTGAGGATTCTGAGGATCCTTCTGGACGTCACCCCAGTGCTTGGCCTCACGGGCAATCAGTTTGTCGTATTCTTGAGACTCAATCACGAAGTCAGCCAAGGGTGCGGTGGTGAGTGATCGGGATGCGTTTGTCGGAGGCAAGAAACAAAGAAGTGCCTAAAGAATCAAGCAAGCGGACGCGGTGTTGTGGAGGAGGGAGTGGACTGTTTCGGTTCGAATCCCGGACAGGCTAAGACTGGCAGTCGCGGGTATCGCGCATATCGCGTGTCTGTCTTCGATCGTTCACATAATGTGAACGATCCTCCACGGGCGCTCGTGATGCGGGTGGCATGCCGGCATTCAGCACATAACCCAACTTCAGGAACATGCAGATCGGATGTCATGATTGATCTGTTTTGAACTACCGTGCGGAGTGTTGCTGCGAATGTTTGAGATGGTAGGGGAGCAGGACGGAGTAAATCACTCGATGAATTGGTGTCGGGACACCCAACTGTTCGCCCAGGCGAACGACTGTCCCGTTAAGAGCTTCAACTTCCATCGGTTTGCCTGCCGCCAGATCGAAGTACATTGACGAACGTGTATCGTCGCTGAAGCGCTTCAATCCTTCGAGCACCCGCGGCTCGTCCACCGGCTCGACGTCAACGCCAAGCTTCCAGGCAACCGCTTGCACTTCTCGCATGGCGTCGAACATCAGGCTCACCATCCGCTGATTGGCCAGAATATCCCCGTGTGTCAGGCGAGACAGCGCGGTCAGCGAGCCCATCGAAGCAATGAAGATGAGTTTTCTCCAGAGCTCCTTGGTGATGTCATCCTGGAGTTGTGATTTGATCCCGGCGTGCAGGAAGGCTTCATGAACTCTTGATGCATTCAAGTTGATCGCCGGTCCCTGAGGTCCGAAAACGATTCGCTGAAATCCACCCACCTCCGTGATCTCGCCGGGGGCTGTTATGCGGGAGGAAATGTAAGCGACTCCGCCGTACACGTCACCGCGTGGGATCACCTTCCTTATCTTGTCTTCGTTATCGACGCCGTTTTGGAGAGGGATAATAAGCGAGCTGTCGTGCAGGATCGGGATAAGTTGTCGGGCTGCTGATTCTGTGTCGTACGACTTGACGCAGAACAGGACGACATCGGCTTGGCCGATCGAGGCCACGTCGTCTGTCATCGTGCCCGGAGGGATGGTGAAATTGCCGCCCGTCGAGTTGATACGGAGCCCGTCTTTCTTCATTGCTGCGAGGTGATTCCCGCGTGCGATAAACCATACGTCTTCTCCGGCGTGGGCAAGCCTCGCGCCAAAGAATCCACCGATACCTCCGCTGCCCATGATCACGAAGCGCATAGCCGGGTGTCCACTCATGTCATGATTTCGAAGATTTGTCGTGCGAGAGCTTGGTCTTGATCGAGAGAAGAGCCTCGTTCGTTTTTTTTAGTTCGACATCGAGCGCCGGAAGAAGAGGATCGATTGTCCCGAAGTCTGCCTTTTCAGACAGGTCCTCAATCGCTCGGGAGACTGCGGCAAGGTCAGCTGCTCCAATATTCAGGCTTGCGCCTTTCAGCGAGTGAGCTGCGTAGTGGATTTTGGTGCGGTCTTTCTTCGAATGCGAATCAAGAAGGGAATTGTGGAGTTTCTCGAACAGGGGGGCATACGAATCGATCAACTCGAGCATGAAGTCCGGATCGGCCTCCAGCCCCAGTTGCCCGAGCCGATCCATGATTGCTGCTTCCAGCGTGCCGAGATTTGCGCCCGCAGAGGGCGGTGTCATCGTTTGGTCCTCTCTTATTCCAAGTCAAACACCAGAACCTGGAAGAATTGTTCCCCTTCTACGATTTCAACATCGGGATTCTGATGCCCCACGCCTGGGCGTTCTTGATGGCCCTTTCATAACCCGCGTCCGCGTGCCGCACAATGCCCATTCCGGGATCGTACGTCAATACACGCTGGAGGCGATCTTCGGCGTCTTTCGAGCCATCGCACACGACCACCATGCCCGCGTGAATGGAGAGTCCTATCCCAACGCCGCCTCCATGGTGGACGCTGACCCAGCTTGCACCTCCGACGGCGTTCAGAAGCGCATTCAGGATGGGCCAATCCGCAATGGCATCGCTGCCGTCTTTCATGCGTTCGGTCTCCCGGTTCGGGGAAGCGACGCTTCCACAGTCGAGATGATCGCGCCCGATCACGATCGGGGCTTTCACTTCGCCTCTCGCAACGAGGTCGTTGAAGATTTTCCCCATCTTGGCTCTCTCGCCGTAGCCGAGCCAGCAAATTCGTGCCGGTAATCCCTGAAAAGCGATCTGGTTTTGAGCTTTCTCAATCCAGTTGCACAGCTGCTTGTTCTCCGGGAAGGTCTCCAGAATTGCCCTGTCGGTCCGGTAGATATCTTCCGGATCGCCGGAGAGAGCTGCCCATCGAAACGGTCCTTTGCCGTCGCAGAATAGCGGCCTGATGTATTCAGGAACAAATCCCGGAATCGCAAACGCGTTTTTCAAGCCGTTCGACTGCGCCTCGCCGCGGATGTTGTTGCCGTAGTCAAACACGATCGATCCTCTCTTCTGAAGCTTCAGCAGGCCTTTCACATGAGCGACGATCGAAGCCTTCGCGAGCGCAATGTATCTTTCCGGGTCCTTTTTCCGAAGCGCAAGTGCTTTCGCATATGACATGCCGGCGGGGACATAACCGTTCAGCGTGTCGTGTGCCGATGTCTGGTCAGTCGCAATGTCGGGCAGAAATTTTCCGTCAGCAATTTTTGGGATAATCTCCGACGCGTTGCCAAGCAGCCCAACAGAGAGCGGAAGCTTCTTTGCCTTCGCTGCGCGGATTTGAGTGAGGGCATCCTCAAGATTGTCGGACATCGTATCAAGATAGCTTGTCTTGAGCCTTCGCTGGATGCGGTCCGGATCGACCTCAACAACGAGGCACGCTGCACCGTTCATTGTTGCAGCCAGGGGCTGAGCTCCGCCCATCCCGCCAAGGCCGGAGGTCAACAAGAACTTGCCAGCGAGCGATCCGTGAAAATGCTGAACTCCGCACGCAGCAAACGTCTCGTACGTTCCCTGGAGAATTCCCTGACTCCCGATGTAAATCCAACTTCCGGCAGTCATCTGTCCGTACATCGTAAGCCCGAGGGCTTCGAGCCTGCGGAATTCATCCCATGTTGCCCATTTCGGGACAAGCATAGAATTGCTGATAAGAACGCGCGGCGCGTTTGTATGAGTCTTGAAAATCCCGACAGGCTTTCCTGATTGAACAAGAAGAGTCTCATCGTTTTCAAGGCTCTTGAGACTTGAGACGATCGACTCGTAGCACGTCCAGTTTCGTGCAGCTTTTCCCGTTCCGCCATAGACGATAAGCTCGGCAGGCTTTTCGGCGACCTCTGGATCCAGATTGTTCATCAACATTCTTAGAGCGGCTTCTTGAATCCAACCTTTACAGCTGAGCGTTGTTCCGCGCGGTGCGTGCACGGGACGGTGTCGGGGCGGCGCGCTTTTCGTTTTCATGACTTGATTCCGTTTGTCGTCGTTATCTGATGTCACTTGCATGCTACGGCGGTAATCTCGATTTTCGCTTTCGCAGGAAGATTCGAAACTTCCACCGTCGTGCGGGTTGGGTAACGGCCCTGGACGAAAAAGCCGCCATAGATCTGGTTCATTTTTGCGAAGTCATTCATGTCTTTCAAATAAACAGTGCATTGCACAACGTCGGTCATCTCATATCCAGCCTTCGTCAAGATCGATTTGATGTTTTCGAGCGCCTGGCGAGCCTGTGTTTCGATGTCGTCACCCGCAAGCTCGGTTGTTCCGGGCTTCATGGCAATCTGACCTGAGAGATAGAGGAAGTTGCCGACTTGGACAGCCGGACTATACGGACCGATGGTCTTGGCATCAGTCATGAATGATCGGCTTGTCGAGCAGCCGGCGAGCAAGCCTACGAGCACGAGCAGTGGGAGAAATGACTTCATCGGGACCTCTGGTTATAGTCGTGATGGTTTATGCGGCACAGCGTGACCGAAAGTGATCCTGCGTCATTTACAGCTTGTAGCCGATCTTTCTCAGGAATTCCTTTCGCACCTTAATATCTGCTTCTGTCTCAATACCTTTCGTCTTGACGCCGTCGATGACTCCCAGGATACCTCTTCCCTGATCTGTCTCGGCCACAATGACCTCTACTGCATTCGCGGTCGCGCAGTAGATCGTGCAGACCTCGGGAATGTTTTTGATCGTATTGAGGATATTGACAGGGAATCCGTGTTCCATGAACAGGATGAAGCAATGGCCGCACGACAAGGCGATTGCATTGCGCTTTGCGAGCTCGATGAGCGAGGGGTCATTGCCGGTGTAGCGCACGAGCGCTGGGCCGGACGACTCGCAGAAACCAACGCCGAACTTCATCTGTGAGTTGGTCTGAACAATAGCTTCGTGGATGTCTTCAACCGTTTTGATGAAGTGTGATTGCCCGAGAATGAAGTTTGTGTCTTCGGGTTTCTCGATTTTGACAGTTTTCAGTTCCATGGCACGATCCTTCCAAAACATGATGAGCGTCTTCTCTGGTCTCCGCCAGAACTACTGCTTGGGTGTCTGCTCAGATGAAACAAGCCACTGGAGAACTCCGCGGCCTTCCTCCAGAGGATCGGGAGTTGAGACGCATGCGAGGCTGCATTTTTTCATTTCCACTCGGCTCCTGATATCCCCCCAGAGAAGGAGAGAGATTGTCCGGCTGAGATGAGGTTCGTGTCCAACGAGCAGAACGTTCCGTAACGGGCTCTTCTGCAGTTCCCGGACGATTTCCCGGGGGTCTCCGGACGAGAGAAGCAGCTCAGTGGGTTCAATCACAACCAGGCCCAATTCCTGCCTCACCGCTTCCCCGGTCTGCTGTGCGCGCAGCATGGGACTGCACCAGATCCGCTGAATTTCCGCCTGCGACACGGCAAGATACTTACCGACTGCCGATGACTGCCGTCGGCCCAAATCGCTCAGGGGGCGCTGGCTGTCTTCGAACCGCCCCGTGTCAACGGCATCGCCATGGCGGAGCAAATAGATGATCATACCGATCGGGCAGGAGTAAGAAAATCGTGCTGCGTCGTTCGAGCGTCAATCACCTCGGGTTCGAGTGTTCAACTGCTCAGGGTTTGGTGAGATCGTACTGCTGGATCTTTGTATAGAGCGTTTTCAGACTGATGCCGAGGATTTTCGCTGCAATATTCTTATTCCAGCTTACCGATTTCAGCACACCGTCTATGTGGGCCTTCTCGATCTCGGTCATGGGGACAGCGCTTCCAAGCCGGGGACTTCCAGGGTCAATCGGCAGGAGCGGCTCGATGAGCGAGCGCGTTCCGATGGGAAGAGCAAGATCATCCACCCGGATGACCTCATCCCGTGACAGGATCGCGGCGCGTTCAATCACATTTTCCAACTCTCGCACATTTCCAGGCCAGTCGTACTTCATCAGTAATTCAAGGGCTTTTTCATCCAACCGTTTTGAACCCTTTGTCCGCACATGCTTCTTCAAAAAGTGCTCGACAAGGATTGGAATGTCTTCTTTGCGTTCGCGCAGGGAGGGGAGATTCAGCGTAATGACATTGAGCCGGTAGAGGAGGTCTTCCCGGAACCGGCCCGCGCCGACTTCCTGCAACAAATCTTTGTTCGTTGCTGAGATGATCCGAACGTCAGACCTCAGGTTCTTGTTTCCGCCGACGCGACGATACTCACCAGTCTGAAGAAATCGCAGCAGCTTCGGCTGGATCATCATAGAGATCTCGCCGATCTCGTCGAGAAACAGCGTTCCATCATTGGCAATCTCCACCAATCCCTCTTTGGCAGAGGTTGCGTCGGTGAATGCCCCCTTCTCGTGCCCGAAGATTTCGCTTTCGATGAGCGACTCGGGTATTGACGAACAGTTGAGGGCCATCATTGGGAAGCCCTTGCGGGCGCTGTTCATATGGAGGAAGTTCGCGATCAGTTCCTTGCCCGTCCCACTCGCTCCCTGTATGAGGACGGTGGAATCTGTAGGAGCAATACGTGCGGCGAGGTTCAGGATGTCCAGGAAGGCTTTGCTCTGGCTGACGATCTGCGAGGAGAGCGTGTGCCGCTCCAGCTCCGACTTCATTGCCTTGTTTTGCAGCACAAGCTTTTTACGTTCGAGCGCCCGTTCGATGATGGTCAGTAACTCTTCTATGGAATATGGCTTGGTGATGTAGTGGAAGGCACCAACCTGCATGCACTCGACGGCGGTTCGAACATCGCTGACGCCTGTCAACATGATGACCTGCGTGTCCAGGTAATGTTCCTTGATGAAGCGCAGCACTTCGATGCCATCGACGCGTGGCATCTTGACGTCGAGTAAAACAACATCGAATGGAGCTGACTGAATACAATTAATGGCCGTCACGCCGTCCTGGGCGGTCTGAACGTAATACCCCTCTTCTTCCAGCACCCCTTTGATGGCCATAAGGAGGGGGGCTTCATCGTCGACTGCGAGAACTGATGTCGGTACTTTTGTCGTGCTCATGCACCAAGACCAGCGTTAGCGAATTGGAAGTGCAAAGTAGAAAGTTGCCCCTTTGTTGGTTTCAGACTCGACCCAGATTTTGCCGCTGTGCGCTTCAATGATGCGCTGGCAAATGATGAGGCCGAGATTCGTTTTTTGGTCGTCCTTTGAGTTCACGACGTTCCGGTATCGATCAAAGATGAGAGGGAGTTCCTCCTGCGGGATACCGGGACCGCTGTTGAAGACGGAAACCATGATATAGTCAGCCGGCTGTTGTCCCTCTTCCATCACCATTGCGATCTTCCGGACATGAATGATGACGACGCCCTGGGCGGGGGTGGTACGGACAGCATTGCTCAGGAGGTTTTGCATCACCTGGAGAATTTTCTGACGATCGAATTCGATCGTCGGCAGGTCGGGTTCCGGATGAATATCGATCGTGATCTTGTTTGCCTCAAGAGGAACGTGGAACTCCTGCGCCACCTCTTGAACGAGGTCGCCCATAGCGCTGATTCCCTTGTTGAGACGCACCCGCCCTGCCTCAAGCTTGGTGAGGTCCATCATGTCTGTCAGGAGACCAATGACTCTGTCGATCGAGCTGGTCATGTATCCCAACAGCTCTTTCTGGTGTTCGCTGACCGGTCCTGCCATTTCTTTCAGCAGATACCCAATGCTCTGCCGGAGCCCCGAAATTGGATTATGGAGATCGTACAGCAACCGGGCGGTGTGTTCCGCCTGCAGTTGCCGGATACGCTCTTCGGCATCACGCTTGCGGATCAGCGAGTGCAACTGGGGAACAAGTTGATCAAGATCGATGGGCTTAGTCAGGTACTCCTTCGAGCCCAGCTTCATGGCCTCAACCGCCATGTTCACATCGCTCATGGCCGTCATCATGACGGCGTCGGTTGTCGGGGAGTTCTTTTTGATGAACCGAAGCACCTCGAGTCCGTTGACTCCGGGCATTTTGATGTCGAGGAGGGCAATGTCGAAGTCCTTGGATTGTACCAGCTTGATTGCTTCCAGACCATCCGCCGCCTGCTCAACCTCAAAGCCTTCGTCGCTTAGCCAGGCTGCGATGGTGCTTCTCAGCCCATCTTCGTCGTCTGCGAGCAAAACGCGGATCTTTTGTTCATCCATGATAAAGGGGTCGCCGTTTGTTGGGTGAAATCTGAAGCCCCTGTTGACTATCGCTGCCCAGGACTTCGCAGGGAAGTCATAGCGGCTGGAGAGTGGGGAGCCGAGAAAGTCGTACAGACCTCAAGGAAATCTCGCGAGATAATAACGAGATTCGTCAGAAAAGTCAATCATCGTCGTCACACGACGAGAACGGTTGAATTTCAGCGAAGGCAACCGTAAATTGACACAGAATCGCAGAGAAAGCTCACCGTTCCCACTTCCCTATGAAGACGATTTTCCTCAATGGTAACTCGCTCACGATTCCCGCAATCGAGATGTTGTGCGCATGTCAAGGGCTCGATTTCACGCGTAAAGTCGAAACGGGACGTACTATCAAAGCCGGTCAGGGGGTTGATGCGGCGTACCGATTTGTACGCAACCACATCGATCATCTGGAGAGAGACAGGATTTTGTACAACGATATACAGACAGCTCTCGAACTTGTAAGGAACAATGCTGTGCTCCATCGTGTTGAAAGGATAATCGGTTCTTTAGACTCATGATTTGAAACAAGAGAGGAATGCATGAAATACACCAGAGACTTCTTACGCCAGGTTCCGAAAGTATTGCTGCACGATCATCTTGACGGTGGTCTTCGCCCTCAAACAGTCATTGATTTGGCAAAAGAAACAAAGTACGACAAACTCCCTACGACGGATCCCGTTAAACTGGCTGAGTGGTTTTATCGCGGTGCGACGCGCGGTAGCCTGCCGCTTTTTCTGGAAGGTTTCGAGCACACCAGCGGCGTGATGCAGACAGAGGAATCGCTGGAGCGGGTTGCGTACGAAATGCTTGAAGACATGAAGAAAGATGGCGTGGTCTACGTGGAGACGAGATTTGCCCCGGTGTTCCATGCGCAACGAGGATTGCACCACGAGACGGTGGTTCGTTCGGTGTTGAATGGGCTCGAGAGAGGGAAGCGGGATTTTGGCGTTGACTACGGGCTCATTCTCTGCGCGATGAGGAATATGGAGCCGCATTTCTCGCAAGAGATTGCCGAGCTCGCTGTCGACTTCCGCGATCGTGGCGTCGTTGGCTTCGATCTCGCGGGTGAGGAAGGGGGCTACCCTCCGAAGAAGCACGTCGATGCATTTCACTACATCCAACGGGAGAATTTCAATATCACAGTTCACGCCGGGGAAGCCTTCGGAAAAGAATCGATCTGGCAGGCGATTCAATGGTGCGGGGCGCACCGCATCGGGCATGCCACGAGATTGATTGAAGACATGAAGGTGAAAGATGGTGAAGTGCTGAATATGGGCAGGTTGGCGCAATACGTGCTGGACAAACGGATCCCGCTCGAAATGTGCCTCACCAGCAACGTGCATACGGGAGCAGTGAAGAGCATGAAAGAGCACCCGTTCGGCATTTACTATCGGTATAAGTTCAGGGTGACGCTCAATACCGACGACAGGCTCATGAGCAATATCACCCTCACGGATGAATACCAGACGGCAGCTGATGTCTTCGATTTGAAGCTAGATGATCTCGAGAAGCTGACCATTAACGCAATGAAGAGCGCATTCATGCCGTACAAACGCCGGATCCCATTCATTTATGACAAGATCAAACCGGGATTCGCTGTTGCACGAGGCCAGCTGGCCAAGGGAGTTGTCTAGACTTTGCAGCCGATTGATGGGTTCTAAGACCCCCCCGCAGCGTGAAGAGAGGGTCATTCGGATCGTTCAGTACATATCCGCTGCTCTCATGGAAAGGAGCCGCTATGAACCATCAACATATCCATTGGCTGGGGCATGCCTCGTTCCGGATTGAAGACGGCGCCACGGAGATTTACATCGATCCGTGGAAGCTCACATCGAACTCACCGAAAGCGGACGTCATCTTTATCACCCACGCCCACTACGATCATTTTTCTAAAGAAGATATTTCGAAGATCAGCAAAGAGGGGACGGCATACTTCGCTCCCAAGGATGTCGCCTATCAGATTCAAGGGACAGTGATCGCGGTAACTCCGGGTGAGATCTACAATGTGGGTGAGCTCAAGGTAAAGACGGTCCCTGCGTACAATGTCGGCAAACAGTTTCATCCGAAGCAAAACAACTGGGTGGGATATATCATCGCGTTATCGACGGGGCAACGGATCTACCATAGTGGTGATTCGGATTTCACGCCGGAGATGAGGGGAGTCGTTACTGATTTTGCACTCCTGCCGGTCGGAGGAACATACACCATGTCGGCCCGAGAAGCGGCCGAGGCCGCGAATGCCTTCAAGCCACACACTGTCATTCCGATGCACTGGGGGGATTTTGTTGGTGCGCTGCAGGATGCTGAGGAGTTCAAGCGCGTGTTCACGGGGCAGACTGTGGTCAAATCCCCGGAGAGATAGAGGATGAAGCCGTCGCTGTTGGCTGTCATCGCCGCGATTCTCTTCTCCTCGTGCACGTCGACGTACCCGTACCTCGTGACGACGGATGAGTATAATTGCGAATCGTTCAGGTTCAAGGATGAGCGGGGGAGGTTTGAGATTGATGTCTCAGCCCGCTACGTCATCTCGGACCGCATCAATACCACGATCGAGTTTGTTTTCCGAAACCTAGGCCGTGACACTCTGAGCCTGCGGCAAGCCTACCTCAAGGGGACGTCCCTAAACGTCCACTACCAATTCAACGACCGATTCCAACCAATGCCGTTTGTGGCAGTTCCGCCGGGCGTTACTTATATGATGACACTGCAGGGGAGTGATAGCCAGGCCACGGAGAATCCATGGCTTAAAATCGCGGGAGAGAAAATCGTGCTTGAGATAAAGGGAATGCTGCTCGGGTTCAAACCGCTTGCACCTGTTGTCCTCACCTTGAAGCCCTACAATCCCAAGCTTGCACAGTGATCGCAGGTGGTGGGCAACACGACAACGCTTCACTTTTGATGGATGAGATTCTCTATACGAATCTTGTCTCTTCGTCGAATCCTCATCCGTAAAATCACATCATTTTCTTCGTACGTCCGGTCAAGAACTTCCCCGGCAGAATGGAGTTGAGAGATCAACTTCTGCTGATTCTGTGGAATTCGGAAGAGCTCTTCAACAAACTCGGTTTCGAGCAATCTGAGCACTTCATCCTTCAATCCCAGGATGTTGATCCCGCGGGCGGCGGAAATGAACACCCTGTCGGGGTACTCGGTGGCAAGAGTCTGGAGAATCGTCCGGTCGAAAAGGAGGTCGATTTTATTGAACACCATCAGGGTAGGTCTCTCATCGGCCCCCAGCTCGCCGAGCGTATCGTTCACGACCTTGATTTGTTCTTCGAAGGTCTTGCTTGAAACGTCGACGACGTGGAGCAGCAGGTCGGCTTCCGTGATCTCTTCGAGCGTGCTCTTGAATGATGCAACAAGATGGTGGGGGAGTTTGCGGATGAACCCGACGGTGTCCGTCATCAGTATTTCGTTCGCTGCGCTGAGAGGCACGACCCGCGTTGTCGGATCCAGCGTGGCAAACAGGCGGTCTTCTACGAAAACCTCCGATCCTGACAGGAGATTCAGGAGTGTTGATTTCCCCGCATTGGTATACCCTACGAGCGCCGCGCGTGTATGATGGAGCCGGCCCTTTCGCTGCGTCACGCGTTGCTGGGAGATGCGATCCAGTTTTTCCTTGAGATGGCTGATGCGCGAACGGATCATACGCCGGTCGGTTTCGATCTGCGTTTCACCGGGACCCTTGGTTCCGATTCCGCCGAATTGTTTTGAGAGGTGGGTCCATTGCCGCGTAAGGCGGGGAAGGAAGTACTGGAGCTGAGCGAGTTCGACCTGCGTCTTGGCTTCGTTCGATTTCGCGCGTGAAGCGAAGATATCAAGAATAAGTCCGCTTCGATCGAGCACTTTGCACTCAAGAATTCGCTCGAGGTTACGGACTTGGACGGCGTTCAGGTCATCGTCGAAGATGACGAGCTGTATCGCTTGCTCGAGCACCATCTGGTGGATTTCCTCGACCTTCCCTTTTCCTATGAAGGTCGCAGCATCGATCCGGTCCCTGTCCTGGCTCATCCGCGCGACAACTTCGGCGCCGGCAGTATCTGCAAGGAGTGCCAGCTCATCGAGATATTCTTCGGTTTCCTCGCGGCCAACAGACCGCGTAGACACGCCAACGATCACACATCGTTCTTTGCCGCCTTCTTGCTCTAGTTCAATCATGCTATGGCACCAGTACGGTTGCTTGTTTTGAGGATCGTGCAACAAGGAGTTCAATGACTGCCACGATCAATGCCAGAATCAGGAGATATTTCCAAAGCTCCACGCCGAAACGCGACTCGAGAACTGTGCGTTCGATGGTATCTGCCTGGTTTGATGCGCGCACGGCGCTCTGTTCAATTCCCAGCCGCTGAAGAAGGGCATCGATCTCGGCGCCTGTCGCTTTTTGGGTTTGTGACTCACGGGGGTCCAGGTTCACAACAAATTTCTGGATCGTCTCTTCTTTCGCAAGCACAGTATAAATGCCGGGCTCATCGGTAGCATCAAATCGGACTATTTGCTGAAATGCCTGCGGAGTCGGAGTCACCATGAGATCGACTTTTCCCGGGTTGTGGACTGTCCACGTACCGCCGGCAGCAACGCTGCTCTGGATGACCACCTCTGCTCCAGGAAACGTTTCTTCCCCTCTGGCCTGCTGATTGGCGAGATAGAGGACGGTTCGATGGAGAAGGGGAACAAAAATGCCTTTCAGTGGAAAATCGGACCAGTCTGTCGTCGGAGGGACAGCGTAGAGCAATATGTGTCCCAACCCGAGTCGCTGCTCGGCGAGAAACGGAGCTCCGTTCGTCAACGAAATGACCGGGTTCGACTGAGGTGTTAGGGCAAATCGAGCCGATATTCGGATCCGTGGTGACTCCACCCGCTGCGCCGCAGGTTGGCTTGATCGTGAGGATCCTTTCGCGGATTGATCTGTTTTTGGCTCGAACATTCCTTCAAAGAGCGGATGCTGCAGCTCTACTTTGTCGAACTCAAGAAACGACTCGCTCTCAGCAGCAGGTTTGGAGGGTCGATCAATCGCTGTCAAGGAAGGGATGGTCAACCCGGCTCCAACAAGCGAATTGAACACAGCAGGATCGACCTGCGTCCCCGGGAAGAGGGCAAGTCCTCTTCCGCTCTTCACGAACGCGGAGAGTTCAGAGACCTGCGCCTTCGAAAGTCCCTGGGATGAACAGAGAACAATCACATCGGCATGCTTAATTTCCACTGAGCTCAGTTTGTCGGGGGCAACTTCATCGACGACGAGTGCTGACTCTGACGCTGAGGTTCGAGTGGAAAGCGCGAGTCGGGGATATCGCAAGTCGCTGGCTGTACCCACCAGCAAGGCGTGAACCCGTTCGGGAATCTGGAGAACGAAGTAGCGCCGATTATCGTACTGGAAATCGTCGTCTTCAGTCTCCACGAATCCCTCGATGTATCCAGTTGAGTTTGCGGTGACCGAAAACTCGACCGGGAGATCAGAGTGTTTTGGAATGTCAATGCTCCGCTCCGCCACTCGCGCGCCATTGAGAAACACACTCACCACATGATCCTTGACATCATTGTCCGAGTAATTACCCACCCGTGCCTGGACAGTGAATGGCTTGTCGCGCTCGAAAATCGAAGAGGGGATGGTGACGGACTCAATGCCGAAATTTTGTAGTCCCCGCTTTCCGACGGGTACGAAAAAGAACCGGACCTCGGGAGAAAACAACTTCTCCTTCGCTGGCGATGCGGCTGCATCGCTGTTCAAAACCCCTTGTTGAAAGTCGGAAAAAACGTACACCTCTTTGTTGAAATTGCGAGCTCCGGCGAGCAGCCGGGCTGCGACGCGCAGTCCCTCTTCGATCGAACGGAACTTTGCAGATTGCTTGATCTCGTCGATATCTCTGGTCAGGAGGCCGAAGTCGCGAATGGAGTTTTCGCCCGAACTCCCGGCCCCTGGCAGGGATGAAAGAGGAAGGAGGAATACTTCGTCCCCATCTTTGAACAGATGTACAACATTCCGCGCTGCCTGTTGTGCTTGTTTCAGCAGTTCTCCACGCTCGTCACCGACGGTCATGCTATAGGAATCATCGATGATGTAGATTGCTGTCGTTTTTGCGTGGTTTCCGATATTCCCAATCAGTGAGCCCCGCAGAGTCGGTCGGGAAAACGCGAGGACAATGAGGAGCACCAAAAGCGTCCGAAGTATGAGCAGAAGGAGCTGCCGGAGTTTCAAACGGCGAATGCTGGTCTTCTGCAGTTCTTTGAGGAATGACAGCGTGCTGAACTCGATCGTCCGCAGCTTTCGGAGATTCAGGAGGTGCAACAGTATCGGGATCGCCGCGGCGAGAAGTCCAAAGAGAGCAAGGGGATTAAGAAATGTCATCGAGTAGCATTACCGGGCTCTGAATGGATCGGCGAATCGTAACAATGTGACTTGAGAAAAATTCGTGAAAGGACCGACTGGCTATACTTATAACATAACTTGAAGATGAGCGAAAATCAAGCAATGGCGCGGCTCCTCAATGAGTTGTGACATGCTCATCTGGTTCATTGCAATTCCTTCCGGATTTCGGTACTTTCACGTTGCTATGACACAGAAACGAATCCCCTTCCTTGCGCAAATGTTTTCGTTCGGCTTGCTTGCCGTCCTCGTGATGATGCTCGCGGAGCCGTCGGCGGCGCAATCTACGAGGATAACAAAGAGAATTGAGCCAGAGTTCAGCCAGACACCGTCGCATCTGCCGAATTTTCTTCCCTATAGATCTGTGCGACGTCCGACGATCGCTGTCGTGCTTAGCGGAGGCGGGGCACGAGGGGTATCGAGCATCGGCGTGCTGAAAGTCCTCGAGCAAGCCGATATCCCGGTCGATCTCATCGTTGGGACCAGCATCGGGAGCATCCTTGGAGGCTTGTACGCATCCGGTTACTCCATCGACCAGCTCAAGCAGATGGTCGACACGACGAACTGGGCGGATGTCCTGAGTTTCAATGACGATGCACGAAGATCAGATTTGTTTCTCGATCAGAAGATCGCTGAAGACCGGAGCATGCTGACGGTGCGATTCGAAGGGCTTGAACCGATCCTGCCACAATCTCTCTCGACCGGCCAGAGGCTCACGAATTACCTGAATCTGCTTGTTCTCCAGGGAATCTATCATCCCTACCCAAGCTTTGACGATTTGCGCATTCCATTCAGAGCGGTAACGACGGACTTGGTTTCCGGCAAGGCTGTTGTCCTCGATCGCGGGGATCTCACGGAAGCAATGCGCGCGAGCGTGTCGGTTCCGCTTCTGTTCAGTCCCGTTCCCCGGGATTCTGCAAGGTTGCTGGATGGTGGACTTGTTTCAAACATTCCGGTGGACGCCGCCCGTCAATGGGGGGCTGATCTCATTATCGCGGTCGATGTTACAAGTCCGCTGAGACCGGCGTCCCGGCTCAACGCCGCCTGGGAGATTGCAGATCAGATTCTCGGCATTACGATGCAAGCCGCCAACCGGCAGCAACTCGCTGACGCCAATGTCGTGATCCGGCCAAACCTCGGCGCGCATCTTTCGGACGATTTCACAAACCTGGATTCGCTCATTGCGGCAGGCGAGGCGTCGGCCAGGCTGGTGCTGGCCGATTTGAGGGCGCAGATCGCTCAGAAAGCTGCTCAAGATGCGAACCGCCGTCCAAATCAGCTCGTTTTTCGTGATACCCATTTCAAGTTTGATGCACTGAGTCTGGATCAGGAATGGCTGATGCCCGTGATGAGCCTGGCACGTGGAACGGAAGTGCCTGCGCAGGCGCTGCAATCTCTTGTCAACGCGATGTATCAGTCTGGTGATTTTGAGGACGTCCACGTCGACGCGGATATTGATTCCGGGGCGACGACGCTGCAATTGATCGCGGTCCCGACTCCTGTCGTTCGATCGGTCGAAATAGAAGGGAACAATCTCGTCGGACTTGACACACTGAAGGCGGTGTTTCAACCGCTGTTGGGCCATCGCCTCAATTTCCATCAAAGCAGGAAGGCGATTGAGAACGTGCTGTCGGTCTATCGTGATCGCGGGTATTCACTTGCAAGAATTCGCGAGGCGACTCTCGACCGATCATCGGGTGTAGCGACAGTGCGCATCGATGAAGGAATCGTTTACCGCCGTGATATCAGAGGAACGACAAAGACCAGGGACTATGTCATCTGGCGTGAGCTTCCATGGGATGAGCGTCAGGTATTCCAGGTGCGAAAGATTGCACAGGGGATCTCCAACTTGTACGGGACAAATCTGTTTGAACAGGTTTCGATCGATGTTCGGCAGGAGGGCACCAACAATGAGCACCAGGTGGTCCTGATCAACGTGCGTGAACGAAGCACGCGACTCATCCGGTTGGGAATGAGGATCGATGATGAACGGGGTATCCAGCCCTCCGCTGATGTACGTGACGAGAACCTGTTTGGTCTGGGTGCAGATCTAGGGTTTCGGGCATTTGGAGGTGCGCGGAATCGGAGCTTCGTGGCGGAGTTCAAATCAACGCGAATCTTCAATTCCTACCTGACGCTTGGCGTCAAGGGGTACTACACGCTCCATGACGTGAATGTCTACGGAGATGATCCGGACAACACTGCCAGCCAGTGGAACCGCATACGTATCGGAGAGTATCGCGAGCTGCGACAGGGGGGTTCGGCAACATTTGGAACCCAGCTGGAACGACTGGGAACGGTCACGGTTGAGGGAAGGCTGGAGAACCTCCGCGTCTGGAGTTTTTTCGGTGATCCACGCGAGACACAGAGTTACAAAATCGGAGCTCTCCGCTTCGGCCTCAAAGTCGACGACCAGGATCGTTACCCGTATCCGCGCAAGGGTGTGCTGATGGATTTTTCATACGAGTCTGCCGTCATTCCGGCGAGCGGGGGAACAGGATACACGAAGATGTCCTTCGCGTATGATTGGTTCCAGACGGTGGGTCGCAGTACGTTTCACCCACGTTTTCGGTTTGGTTTTGCGGATGAGACGCTCCCGATCACCGAGCAGTTTTCGCTCGGGGGGCAGGAGAGCTTCTTCGGGCTTCGGGAGGACGACAGCAGAGGCCGGCAACTTCTCGTGGCCAGTCTTGAGTACCGATATCACAGTCCTGTAAAGATCTTCTTCGAAACACATCTCTTCGCCCGCTACGATTTTGGTTCAATCTGGCCGGCGCCCGCGGCTGTACGTATCGTTGATTTACGCCATGGGGTTGGTGCCGGTCTGGCGCTTGAAACGCCAGTCGGACCTGTTGAATTCTCGGTTGGCCAGAGCCTCTTTTTTCGAAAGGAATTTCTGGATACTCCCATCAGCAGGGGCCCGTTGTTGGGCTATTTCAGCATAGGATTCGCATTCTAAAATCTGCAACGAATCAAACGATTTGCCGTAGAATCTGAGAAACCCTTCCCGCAAAAGGTTGGAAATGAATAGCCTTTTCTCCTCGATTTCGCCGCGCACAACACGCATGCTCTATACGATCGCGGCCATCGGAGTTCTACTTATTACATTGTTTCACGCCCTCAACATCATGGTGTTCAAGGCAACGAGCAATGACCAGTGTGGCTGGCTGCCGCGCGAGAAAGGAATGCCCGGGGTTCTCATCACGCAGGTTGTCCCTGGGGGAGTCGCAGATCAGGCGGGCGTTCGCAATGGTGATGTGCTCCTTGCCATCAACGGCAAGAAGTTCAAGGATGGTCAGGATGCGATGCTGATCATCAACGCGATCAAGCGGAACGATTACGCAGAGTACCTCATTGAGCGGGATGGCGCAACCTTCACGACGAAGGTGCAGGTTCTCAAAGTCTTCGACATCAGTTACCTGGCAAACTTCCTCCTCGGCTTTGGTTTCCTCGCTGTGGGCTACATCGTTGTCATGACCCGCCCGCAGGGCGTCATTCAACGAGTGTTCGGACGCTTCGGCATCTTCGCCATGTTGTTTCTGGGATTGTCACAGTTCGATCTCAGGGGTGTATCGCCATTCATCTACTACACATACGCTGTTGCATTTGTCGTCGGTTGGATCTTTGCCCTTCCCACGTTTGTACTCTTCTTTCTTCGCTTTCCGGTACACAGGAAGGCATTCGACTCGAAATGGCTAAGAGGATTGATGTATGCCTACTCGATTCTCACGGTCATACCAAACGTGCTCCGTCTCTTCTTCGGCTGGCAGGGAATGCTGCCTCCGTTCCTCCAGTACGTGGTCAATTATACGGCTGCAGCGTTCTTCATCGGGGGATTGATCATCTTCGCCGTAACGTACTTCACTCGTGTGGATCGGGCCCGAAAGAAGCAAATCCGCCCCATTCTGATCGGCGTGGTGACGGTGATCCTCAGTGTCGTGTACACGAATATTCTTCGAGCCTCCAACGAGTTTGCGCTTTTCACGACACCGATCCTTCTTCTCCCCATGTTGCTCGTCGTGCTCCTGCCGTTTACGCTCGGCTATTCGATCTTCAGATACAGGTTGATGGATGTCGATCTCGTTGTCAAGAGAAGCCTCCTGTACGCGATCGTCACAGGGATGCTGGCAGGACTGTACCTGTTGCTTGTATATCTCATCAGCTCTGCAATGGCGTACGCCCTCGGGACAGAAGAAAATCAGATCGGAAACCTGTTCGCATTTGTCATCCTGGCTTTTGCGTTTGATCCAATGAAACGGAAAGCCCAGGACTGGATCGACAGATTCTTCTACCAGGAACGTTACAACTACCAGCGTGCTCTCCTCGAGTTTAGCCAGGAGCTTCCGAGCAAGATGCACCTTAACGAGATCCTCGACTCGATCATCTCCAGAATCTCGACCACGATGCATGTTGAAAAAATTGCGGTTGTTCTCTGTGATGACCAGGAGAGATGCTCTAGCGCTTCGAAAAACATGTCTGAATCGGATTGCAGTTTCGGCAGGGAGCCGGATGGACTGCTTGCCGCGCTACGGGAGAGCAAGGCTCCTCGCTCATTTGCGTTGCTTGCAACTGAACCTGAGTACTATACGATCAATGAAGGGGACAAGGAGAAGCTCGCGAGGTCCGGTGTCGTCCTCTCAGTCCCGATGTTTCTCCAGGGGCGCCTGATCGGAGCCATCAATGTGGGCAAGAAAATGTCCGGCAAGGTCTATTCCCAGGAGGACATCGATCTGCTTTCGACGGTTGCAGGACAGGCCGCGATAGCCGTGGAAAACGCGCGACTCCACAAATCTGAAATCGAGATGCAGCGTATCGAGGAAGAGCTGGCGTTGGCGCGCACGATTCAGCAGGGGCTTTTGCCGAAGACCAATCCGGACCTTGAAGGACTCGATGTTTCAGGTGTATCAATTCCCGCGATGACTGTCGGCGGAGATTACTTTGATTATATCGAGCTCGGTCCGGGGAAACTTCTTGTTGTGGTAGGGGATGTTTCCGGGAAAGGAGTTTCCGCGGCACTGTACATGTCAAAGATTCAGGGGATGATTCAGGTAATTGCGCCGATGTACGAGAACCCGAAGGAGATGTTAATCCAGGTCAACCGGCGCATTTATGAAAGCCTTGAGCGGAAGTCGTTCATCACCATGATCCTCGCATTGTTTGATATGCAGCGGAAAGAAGTCTCCATCTGTCGGGCAGGACATAACCGGGCTCTCATCGGTGTGAACGGCACACTTGAATATCTCAAAGGGGGTGGGATCGGTCTTGGTCTGGAGCGAGGGCCGGTTTTCGAGCAGGAATTGGAGCAGGTCACGCGTCCGCTTCTTCCGAACAGCATCTTCGTGTTCTATTCCGATGGCCTGACGGAGGCGATGAACGAGCGGAAGGCGCAATTTGGAGAAGAGACGGTATTCGATATCGTCAAGGCGAAGCGATCACTCACTGCCGAGCAGCTTCAGCATACCATCCTGACTTCTGTGGAGGAGTTCCGGGGAGCCGAGGAACAGAATGATGACCTCACTGTCGTCGTGGTTAAATCAACCATCCGATAGGTGCTATCCGCTTGTCTTCCTCGTTTTCGTCCACCGTTCCGTGCGGGGAGGTACTATCTCCTGAATTGCTTTTTCGGGAAAACTCCCTATATTCTGAGAGAAAGAATTGAATCGATTTCATCGACGAGAAGTGAAAGATTATGACAACGAAAGCCCCCGCTCAAATAGCAGAATACCCACCTGAGGCACTGGAAAAAATAGCATACAGTGCCGTTTCGACGATCCCAACGCAAGAACCCAACGATCGGCATCGGCTCGGCTACAACGTTTGGATGTGGCTTGTTGATAGAAAAGGAACGCTCGACCAGGCCATCCGGGCATCCGGGTCCCGCATGCATCTTCCACCGGAAGAAGTCCTGAAGATCGTGATGCAGCAACTGAAGGATAAAGGGATAGAAGTTTCGTAGCCGGTTTGCTGTCCCCGCTCTCTAGCGCCTCGGCCCTCAATGAATTTCGACCTCAATTCGCTCCTGTTCTCGTTTATTCCTCTCTTTGTCGCGATTGATGTGCTCGGCGTCGTGCCCATGTTTGTTTCCCTTATCGACGGGAATGATCAAAGGGGTGTAGGACGGTTTAAGCAACTCTCATAGAAGGAGTGAAGGAATGGATCTTGGTTTACGAAATAAGGTGGCGCTCGTCGCTGCCGCAAGTCAGGGATTAGGAAAGGCCTCTGCTCTTGCGTTGGCCCAGGAGGGAGCTCGTCTCGTGATCTGTTCACGCAATGAGCAGAGCATTAAGAAGACAGCTGAAGAAATAAAATCGAAGACCGGGGCCGCGGTTATTCCCGTGGTCGCCGATGTGAGCAAAGAAGGGGACATTGAGGCATTTGTTCAGACGGCGATGAAGGAATTCGGTACCGTGCACGTGCTTGTGAACAATGCGGGAGGTCCACCCACCGGGCATGTGCTGAAAGTTTCGGATGAGGAGTGGGCAAAAGGTGTGCAACTGACATTGATGAGCGTTATCAGATTCATCCGGGCCGTTCTACCGCAGATGGAACATCAACACTGGGGAAGGATCATCAGTATTGTATCGATTGCAGCAAAGCAGCCTATTGACGAGCTCCTCATCTCGTCGACTCTCCGCCCCGGGATCCTCGGACTGACGAAGGTTCTGTCGAACCAATATGCCAAAGACAACATCACCGTCAACACGATTTGTCCTGGTCTCATACTTACGAAGAGACAGGAAGAACTCAGCGTATCGCGCGCTGCAGATAAAAACATGACGTTGGAGGAGTATCTCTCGGAAAGTGCGAACACCATTCCGGCCGGGCGCCTCGGCCGACCCGAAGAGATCGGGAATGTTGTGGCGTTCCTTGCGTCAGAACAGGCGAGCTACATCAACGGTGTGAA